>PDMW01039820.1_pt1 | contig 19855 bp, 20 predicted proteins | sample 1515511 | NCBI WGS metagenome assembly PDMW01 (sample SAMN07343023, study PRJNA328102) | Marine metagenome, whole genome shotgun sequencing project. | biome: marine; feature: bay; material: water; isolation source: viruses from water sample < 0.22 micron filtered, nuclease treated, low... ... | reverse complement strand
TAATTTCGTTTATGGTTACTAAAGGGGCATCCGAAAGGGTGCCTCTTTTTTTGTTCCCGCATGAAATGTAAAAACGGGGGTACCACTTTTTTCTTAATCCCGACGCAAAATATAAAATGGGGGGTACTACCAAAAAATTTTATAACAAATTAACAATAAAAGACTTGCATTGCTTTTATGATGTGGTATAACAAGGGTGTTATGAAATACAAAGAAACAATACAACAATACAAAAAGTACACCAAGGATTACATTAAAAGATGCGAATCCTTGTTAAAGGCATTTGGAGATGTTCCAGAGCCTACACAGGAGGAAAGAAAACAGGTATTTGATTATCTGATATCCATAAAACTAATTAATACTGAGATGCCACAGGAAGAGATAAATCTTCTTTGCATGGTTGAGTACGCATCTGGCAAGCACCAAGAGCTAGAAAGGCGTAGGCTTGATGGCGTACAGGAGACAGAATAAAATGGAACTACCACAATCAGAGATAAAGCAATTTGAATTACTTGACCTTGAAATAAGGGACGGTAAAAAAATTGACGTTTACGGCGAAGCAATCTTCACGCCTTCACTTTGCGAGTGTACCAGCACAGCAGGGAACCAAGAAGTCACGGAGCGTTGGCTTGAGTGGGAGTTAGAGGAGATTGACCTTGAGTCAATTCACTACTGGGCGGACGAGGGTACCAAGTTAGTACACTTACCGCTTAAGTGTCTTACGGATTCCGACATAATGTTAATTATGGATTTGGTACCAGAATATGAATCTTAAGGTATCCTATTTACGGTTACTTATTTTTTTATAAAAAATGAGGTACCTTTAAGGAAACTGTTCCTTAAGGAATACAACCCAAAAAACCGCTGTCAAGGAAAAAATCATAAAATGTTTATTCCTTTTTTTATTGACTTACTGTTTAATTAACAGTTAGATGAAAACTCAAACGCAAAAAAAATATGAAAATACTAAAAATAAACGCTAAAGAAGGAACGGTCACAGAACTAGAAGCCCCGATGCAGGACGAGGATTGCATTGACTTGGATTTCATGTGTGACGAAATAGGTTGTACGATGTTTACCACTGTACGACTTCCGAATGGGGATTACCTGTTCGTTGACGACGAAGGATTACTCCGCAGTGGAATGCAACCAGCTTTCCAGATGCAATCATACCCGCAACCATTAGTTGGTAACGGGCTGGTTATTGGGGGCACCCCTAGCGGTGGTTCTTGCGAACCAGAAAGCTCGGTCAAGGACATTGAGGATTCCATTGCTTTCGGGTGGGTACCACTTGAACCAGCACAAGAAGTAAACAACAACTAAAAGAAAGGAACAAAATGGAAATACACATAATATGGTGTACCGAAGATGTAATGGAAACCGCGAAAAGCATGGAGGTTAAACTCACGGAGGAGGAAGCCAACGATGTTTTAGGTACGGTAGAACACAACCACGATGCTTGTCACGGCATTAGTTGGGACAATATTGAATGGGCGATAGGCGACCTTGTGGATCAAAGGGACTACGCATACAAAAACTAAGAAAGGAACAAAATGGAAAAGAAACTACAATTATACACTTACCCCGACGTACCCAAGGATGGGATCGCGGACGACGAAATAGTTTTAAAGCTTACACCGTGGGGGTCTTTTACGGATTGCTACTCTGTTGACCTTTGCGATGGCAACCAATATGCCTTACGAATAAAAACTAGGGTACCCTCTAGATCACATTCGGAGTTGTTTGATTACTTCGCAAAAATGCGTCTAAGCCTTGACTGGGCACAGGACATTGACGGCAAAGATGAAGGGGTTGAGATTTGGGGGAACTCTACTTTGCTTGTAACTTACCCCTATCACAAAGACGAAATAACTACCCTCTCAGAAGCCATTGACTACTTAATGGATATGGAGGAGCTATAATGTTTGAAGCTGACTTTGAGGCGGGTTACAACAGGGCTGACCTATCCACGTACAGAAAGTGGGTAGGTGCCCCGTGCTGGAAAGAGGGCTTTGCTAAAGAAGCTGAATTCGGCGATTTACTAAAAGGCATTTATGAAGATGTAAAAGAGGCTACCCTACCCCAACAGTACAAGCACATTGATTGGGTATGTAGTGCGGGTACCATTGACGTTAAGGCTATGAAAAGCGTTAGCCGACACGGAGCCAAAAGCCCGTCAACGATTTGGATAGAATTCAAAAACACTTGTGGCAATCACGGGTGGATATATGGCGAGCAGGACTTTATAGCATTTGAGCAGGTGGATCATTACGTTATGGTGCGTAGGCGGGACTTAGCCGACCTAGCGGATACGTTATGCAACAAGGAGGACTACGTGCAATCCGCAAGGGAAGCTCTTTACAAAGTGTATAACCGAAAAAACACTAGGGACTTAATTTCAATGATAAAGACCAACGACCTACTAACCCTACAACATAGAAAGATTAAAAAATAATGGCTCACTTTTATAACTGCAAAGACGAACCGAAGTTTGAACCAGATGTGGGTACCCCCCATCAAGCTAAAAAGAAAGGCTCCTATGTTTATCCATCAGTAACGACAGTGCTGGGCATAATCAAAGATGAATTTCTTGATTCAATTTATAAGCCCCGTATGATGTACGAATTAACAAAACAGGGGGCAGGGGACTCTTGGCAGGAGATTGAAAGACTGACCTACGGGACTAGAACTCACCCGTCCACAGGAGAGCAAATACAAAGCTCGGAATTTGGAACTTCAGTACATGAAACTATTGAGGACATGATTAATTCTTTGATATATGACCGAAAACGGGAGTGCCCCCATAATTATGACTACGACGAATGGGGTACCCCCTTTTACGATTGGGTCATTGAAAATGGGGTAACCCCTATTGCTTGCGAAAAGCTAGTCTCAAACAATTATATTAAGATAGCTGGTTCTGTGGATTTCATTGGGAGCGATGCGGAGGGTACCCTGTTCTTGGCTGATTATAAATGCAGAACTAACACGAAGGGGAAAGCTAAAACCTATGCTAAGGACTGCGAGCAGTTAGCTATTGAGTCATGGATGCTTATGAAGGAACATGATTTAGACTACCTGCCGTATTGCATAAGCGTTGTTGTGGACTGCGAAACCAAACAGCACCACCACCGAAAGTGGACTCCAGAAGAGATGGATTGGGGGATCAAAAACGCCAAGTTAGCTAGTAAAATTTATTGGGCAAAACGAATGAAGCCCGTTATAAAATGAGGGAGTATAAAATAACATACAAAAGAAACGACATGCCAAGTGACTTCACGAGCAGTGCAATCAAGTGGGCACACAATTCCAAGGATGCGGTTCGCTTGTTGCTTTCCCGAAATCAAGGTAAGGACAAATTGGTTCAGTTCAAGAGGGGCGGAAGTGGAATCATTCTAAATGTGGAGGACATCACGGATGGCGAGTGCGGATAGTATTAGTAATTTTATAAGCTGGGCGGAGCAAAGAATCGCCAAGGAATACGAAACTAACGAGCGATTGCAGAAAGAATGCGATGAACTTGTAGAACCAATAGAGCTTCGCGAAGGAGCATACTGCTTGACTGAAGAAGATCGGCACGACACGATTCATGAAATAGAATATTTTATCAAAAACGGGTACCCCATTAAACACGCTTGTTATGAGTGCGGTGTCCACACAACAACCTACTACCGTTGGAAACGGAATATAAAAAATGGACTCGCAACTGGAACGGCTTCAAACTAGAATTGAAATGATCCGTGCGGAAAGCAGGGTACTCAGTTTTAAGATTGAGCGGATGGAACAACAACGCAAGGACTTGTCCGAAGAAAAACGAGTGCTTAAGCAATCAATATCCGCGATAAACGGAGAACCAACTAATCCGCTATGAGCTACTTGCCCCAAAGTAAGGTTAAGGACTACCGAGAAAAAAACAAACCAACCTGTTGCCCTATCTTATCCACCAAGGGTGACGATTGGGTAGTTGATCACGATCATCAAACGGGCATGGTAAGAGGTGTTATATCTCGCCAAGCAAATAGCCTTCTTGGTAAGATAGAGAACTTTTACTTGGGGATGTGCAAGGGCGACAAAGAATTGCTTCCGATTACCCTTGAAGCTATATCGGGGTACCTTGAACAAAGGGAATCTGGCATACTTCATTACGCTGGATTAAATCAACTGAGAAATAAATTCAAAAATAAGTTGACAAGTGCAGAGCAAACTGAAACTCTTAAGAACATGAACGCAAGTCAGGATGAACTTGATAGGTGTTCTAATCAAAAACATAGGGCGGAATTATTCCGCAAATTAACAAAAGAAAAATATGAGCGAACAAAATAAAAAGGCGAATAACATACGCCAAAAGTTACAGTGGATACAATCCTCTTTGAAAGCCCCCAAGGGACAAACCAACAAGTTCGGTGGTTACAATTACCGAAGTGCCGAAGATATACTTAACGCAGTAAAGCCCTTGTTAAATCTCTGGGATTGCTCGCTATTGATTAACGATGAGATCGTTGAGTTTGAGGGACGAGCATACGTGAAGGCGAACGCTTCTCTTGTTGATAGCGATAGCGAAGATGTTATCACCGCACAGGCATTTGCCCGTGAAGCCTTTTCTAAAAAGGGAATGGACGAAGCTCAGATTACTGGCTCCGCTAGTTCCTACGCTCGCAAGTATGCGTTGAATGGTCTATTTGCTATTGACGATACCAAAGACCCCGATGCTACTAACAAGCACGGCAAGGACTCTCCCAAAAATACAACAACAACAACCCAAGGATTCTAAAAATTATGTCCGAAAATAAATACATAAACACTGGCGGTCTTTTTATTAATGACCGCAAGGAGAAAGAAAACCACCCCGATTATTCTGGTAAGATTACTGTGGATAAAGCGGGTGTTTATTACATCAAAGGTTGGAAGCGTAGCACTAAGAACGGGCAACCGATGCTTAGTCTCGCTTGTGACTATGCCCCAGAAGATAAGCAGGTGGATGTTGGCGGTGGGCAAAGTACCCCTAACGTGCCTACCACGCCTACTAACGACGAAGCACCATTCTAAGGATGAAGCCCGATTCATTAGAGGTCAAAAGCTTTGACAAACAGTGGTGGAGTGAGTTCCGACAACAGGAAGTTGACGCTATACTCACCCTAACCGCAAAGAAGAACGCTGACTATACTGGCGGTAACTCTTGCAACAATCCGTTTGCTAACTTTGATCAATCCGTTGAATTCGGGGTACCCCCTTTAACTGGAATCTGCATTCGTATGCAAGATAAATTCCAACGAGCTAAAGCCTTGTGTGCTGATGGAACCCTAGCGGTTGAGTCAATCGGCGACCAAGACAAAGATATATTCCGTGACTTAATCGGGTATTCTTTGATTGCTTTAGGGATGTTGGAACGAGGCGAGTAAAAAAAACTGCCCCCCTTGAGGAAATCTTGGGGGGCTTTTTATGCTCAAATTATAAGGACTAAATGAAAAAACTACTATATACCCAATTGCGTGTATAACTCTATATAATTAGCAAAATGACGGGAGTTGTATATTTTATACGACATTATGAAAGATATTGACGAACTAGCAACAATGGCATTGAATGTTATTGACCAAGCCCAAACAGCGAAAAAGAGGCATGAGATAGGAATATTTCTAAATTCGCTAAACCAAATACTAAACCAAATAAAGGAACGAAATGATAACAGACGAACTGAAAGCACCACCCCATAACCTAGAAGCTGAAGAAAAAGTTATAGCATCTTGTATTAACTCTGAAGACGGAAGTTACTACGATGAAATTAGTCACATAGTTTCTCCAGATGATTTTTTTCAATTAAGGCACAAAATACTTTTCGGTGCGGTAAAATCTATATGCGATAGTAACCAGCCCCTAAATGAAGTCTCCGCAATGGAGTACATCAAGTCAGTCAATGGAACTGATGAGGTCGGGGGCGTTGTAGGTATGATGCGGTTAATGGACAAAGTGACTAGTCCCTTGGACTTTGCTTTTTGTGCCAAGACCGTAGCGGAAAAATCTAAACTACGCAATGTCATACGCTCTTGCAGGTTGGCTAGGGAAAAGGCTGAAGGTGAAGCTACTGGTTCCGATGAAATCAAGGCGGAATTAGAATCAGACTTGAACGCTGACATCCGTGTGGACACCACTGAGCTGGATCTATCTACCGCAACGGATTCAATAAGTGCGGAGATTGATGCCATAGCGAGCGGTAACTTTGAGGCGGATGTTGTAACCACGAACATAGGACGCTTAGACGTTATGCTGGGTAGCGGTGGTATAGCGGCTGGTGAAGTATTAACTATTGCGGCACCCACTTCCTGCGGTAAATCAGCATTAGCATTGAACATAGCGTTGAACGCCGCGAAGAGACAGAAAAAGGGGGTAGCCATTTTTTCCTTTGAGATGCCCAAAAAGCAAGTTACCAAGCGTTTGCTACAAACCCTGTCTGGAATTAATTATAAGACAATTAATGCAAGCGAGGTTGGACAAAAGCGAGCCAAGAAGTTTAAGGAGTTCAATGAGGAGCTAAACGATATGCCGATTTATACTTCTCACGTTGTTAAGAGTGCGGATGACCTTGCGGGTCAAGCACGGAACATGGTCAAGAAGATGGGCGTAAAGCTTATAGTCGTTGATTACTTACAGCTTATTCCGTTCAGTCAAAAGGCGGGCAAGGCTGAAGGCATTGCTAAAATATCTCACAGGATCAAGCAGATGGCTTTGGAGCTGGATGTCGCCGTTATATTACTCGCCCAAGTCAACCGTGAGGGTGCTAAACGTGAAGGTGGCTTGAGCTTATACGATCTAAAGGATTCTGGGGACATTGAGAATGACGCTGATGTCGTTTTACTCATGTATCCTCGTAACGGGGACACGGAATCATCTAAGGGTATTGACGCAAAGGGTGCTTACACTGAACTCATTTACAAGATAGCAAAGAACCGTGAAGGTGAGCGGGACATTGGTTGCTTGTTCAAGCATTACCACTGCGTCGGGAGGTTTGTATAACAAAAACAGGGTACCCCCAAAATAATAGTATCTATAACTTGACTCAAGGGTATTGACCCGCAAACTATAATAAAACCAATTTAAAAGGGAAGCTGTATAGGTAACTACCAGCAGAGAGTTCGTTTCTTATCTCTCCGTTTACCCCCTTTTTAAGCCCTGCCCCTTTCGGGGGTGGGGCTTTTTATTGGATAGGATCAGTATTATTAGGGAAAGCCTCGTCGTAAAGCCTTGTAGATTCTTGATTGATCGTGTCTAGTTGATCCTGCACAAACTTGCCCATTTCGGGTGAATCCTGTATTTCACTATCCATGAGTTCGTGCCCTCTACGAGAAAGCAATATAGTTCTCATAAGAGCATTCTGATACATATCGTATTGTTTCGCATCTATGACTTGTTTAGTCACAGGGAACCTTGACTGCATATTGAGAACCATTGAACCCCATCTGTCCGTTACGGGAGCGGCAACATTACCAAGCCAAAGCCTAAATCCGCTGGTTGTAGCGGCGACACGGGGAACTACTTGATCCCCGCCTTCGTTCAAGGTTGGTCTAGTTAAGTTCATTAGAACCTTGTTACTAGAAACCATGTTTTTATAGCCCTCACGACCCACTAGAGCCGTTACAATCTCTAGGTTATTCTCTAGTTCCTTAGCCATTACAAACGGATCCCACAGGATGTTATCCTTGGGGCTTGCGGCACTAGTTAAAGCTCCGTCAACTCTCGTTCTGCGAACCATCTCGTGGAAAACTGCACCTTGCAGTTCATCAAGAGCCTTTGAGTCAACTGCATTGTCAAAGAGAGATATGAATTTTTTTTGTTCTGCTGGAGTAGCTTGCATTAAACCGCTAAGAAATGTTTTCATTTCAACACGGTTTTGGGGCAACGGAACTCTACCCTCATTTGCCATTTTAACCATTACTTGCGAATGTTTTTCAAGTCTATTAGTTATTAATTGTTCCTCTCTTGCAATCTTCTTAAGTTGGTTAAGTTCTGCGGTTGAGTTAGATTTAAAGATTCGGTCAAAAGTCTGTGCCGATATTTCAGCAATGTTTTTGTCTTTACCAGTAGCTAATTTTTTTAACTCTCGGAAAACTTCAACCTTATCATTCCAACCAGCGACACCTGGCTTGGGTGATGGGCGTTGACCTTCTGGATATAAAACACGAACCATATCCATGTCCGAAGGTGACATCTTTAAAATCCTATCAACATTAATAGGTTCTCCAGCAATCAATCCTTTACTTTCTAGCCAAGTATCACGCAACAAATTAAGGGTTCGCGGACTACCGCTAGATAACTCCAAAAAGTCCCTAGCCGTTCCGCTGTTCTTTAAAATTGTACCAGTAATAATGTCGTCTTGAGCTTCAAAATCGGGCAAGAAAGTTCCAACATCAGGTGGCTCTATTTGCTCTAGGGAGTCAATTGCTTCTCCCTTAGTTCTAAAACTAGATACAATATTGTCGGGGAAAGCACCTCCAGCACCATCACCAGTGTGGACGAGAAATCTCATGTGGGGTTCAGGATGGTTAGGCTGTGGCTCAATGTAGTAATCGTTGCCATCCTTGGCTTTTACTCTGTAGCCACTTATTCTGCGGCGACCGCTTCCCTTTGTATAATTAGGGTTTATGTCGTTGGTAACTTGGAACTCAACTGGTGCTTTTCGTGCGGCTAATGCTTCATCATAAGAGCTACCTTTTCGTGCTTTGAGCATTGATCCAGTGTCACCGCCAACATATCTTAAATACGTGTCCCTAAAGTATGTATTAGCATCATTAAATCTTTTCCTAGCAAGTGGGTCAGCACCCTCCAACATTTCAGTCCGAAGTATGCGAAGATCATTTGACAAGGCAGTATATTGATTTGCTTCAAAGCCCTTTGCAAAATTGCCACGTTTTGTTTTTTCTTCAATCTTTTGAATAATTTCATTGAGTGCTTTAAAATCAACGGAACCATCATTAAATTCTAGTTCGTCCAAGCGACGAATAACCCCCTGTGAGGTTTTGCGAGCGTTAGCATTTAAAGCTTGTAACGCATCAACTTCAACGTCGTTTAAAAGTTCGTCACTATGACGGGAAAAAACTCTTTGAAGATCACTAAGTGGTGCTGAAACGTCAGCAAGACCTTCGTAAGCTTGTTCAAAAATTCTGCTTTTTGTTACGCTTACATCGGCAAACGTATTAGCAAGATCATTGCGAAAAAAATTACCTGCTTCGGCTGGTGAAACATTACGAGAAGCCAATACATTAGCTTCGTATCTTTTTATCCGTTCACCAAAAAGATCTAAAGCATCTTGTTCTGCTTTTATTTTTACAGCCCTAGCATCTAATGGAGTTATGCCTTTTTCTTCAACTTTAAGCTGTGTTAAACGATCGTCTAGCTTTTTTCTTTGATCCATTAAATTAGTTTTAATGCGATCAAGAGTAATCCGAATTGACTCATCGTTAGTAACTTCGTCATACCGTGCTGGGTTAGCAATATTTTGAAAAGTTTGTCCAGCTTGAGTTCTTTTTATATCTAATCCCTGAGAAGCAGTACCTCCTGGAAACCTGCTTTCCATTCTTAACACATTTTGAGCTACATCTCCGCCTTGTTGTAAGAACTTCGGCGTATAAACACTTTCACCTGTTCCTTGCGATGCAATCAAATTGTACTTAGTCATTTCTTCTGCAAAAATATCAGTGCCCTCACGACCTAAAATACTTTTAAAGAAAAGATTTGTACCTCCCTGAAAAACATAATCAACACCAGCCGTAAGAACACCTTCTATCGCCGCTTTTTTCATAATGCGATCAGTGTCCACTTCGTCCAACAAAGTTTTTTCTATAAGATATTCTTGACCAGCACGACCAACAGCTTGTCCTAGTCCAGCACCAACTGCAACGCCAACGGGTCCACCTTTAACACCTACAAGACCACCAGCAGTAGAAGTAAGTGTAGGTACTACTTCTCCAGCTAAATCAGAGGTAAAGTCAGCAAAGTCAATCGTTTCCACAGGTTCGGGCATTTTCCAAGGATCATCTTTTCCTTTTCTCCACAAAAACAAATCGTGACCAGGTGTCTTGTAATATTTAACATTCTCCTCGCCGTACTCCTGCCTTAACCAAGCCATTCTTGTGGAGTCAGTAGGCATCATTCCGTAAGAGGCACGATCAGACATTTCAGCTCTCGGTCTTGAGCCACTAGCGGTCGGTTGAGAAAGCCCAGACCCAGAAGTATATACGGGTGCAGATGCAAAACCACTAAAAAGTGTTTTAAGAAACCCATCCTCGGCATCAGGCATTTTAGGGGTGATTCTTTTAGGTTCATCTGACAACCCATTTTCAAAATCAAAACCCGCATTATCATCCTGCAAAATTACAGAAAGATTTTTTTTATAAAAATCAGTGTACCACTCTTTTTTACTTAAAGGCGTTAAAGGAGTTTTTTTAACGGGTATAACGGTAGCTCCAAATGTTGGAATAGAGGGAGGCGGTCTTCCTACTTCTGTTTTCTCTGGGTATGCGTTGCCAAATGTAAGGTTAGCAATTGCATTAGCCTTATTTGTGGACTTAGTAAGTTCAGCAACAGCTTCTTGCCTTTTTATTTCATTTGCAAGAATAGAAGCATTTTGTGTGTCGCCAGCTTCATGAGCGGCATTAAGAGCCGAAATTAAATCATTTAATGTATCCATTAATTTTTAGTACTATATAGATCTACTAGTCTTTTTGCCTCAGGACTTATAACTAAAGGTGGTTTGTAATTTGGATCAGTGGGTTCTTCTCCAACGCCAGCTAAACCATCAGCTTGCCTGAACTCTTGTTCCATTATATCTATTTGACTATTTAACCAGTTCTTAGTTCTTGGTCCGCCCTGTGTGACTAAGCTTATAACTCCATCTCTTGTCAAAGAAAGCTCTGACAATTTATCCTTGTATTCAATAGAATCTTTTAACAGTTGAGATAGCCTCCTTAAGCGTCTTGCATTTTGACGAGGAGTTAATTTTGTATTATAAGTTGCGGCAACTAGACGAAGACCTTCTTTTTCGGTAAACTGTGCTCCAAGAGTTTCTCTCAAGCCTTGAAAAACAACTCCACGAATTTCGTCAAGTTGGTTTGCACCATCTGGATTAAAGAAAGCCCGAAATGTATCATCCTGACCTACTACTTCCAAAATGCCATTTAATTTTTCTGACAAAGTGCCTGTTATTACCGCTCCTGATTCTAAAGCTGTTATAGCATCGTCATATACGGACAAATTACTTAATGCTGTTTGTCTGGGAAGACTGCCATCAGAAACCCATGCACGTGCGTCCTCTTGAAACCCTTCAGCGGTTTTCATTTCAAAGTCCAGTAGGACTGGTTCCTCATCAGGATCCATTGACCTGCCCAAACGTGCACCTTGTCGTCCAGAACCGCTTGGATCTTTTCCTGGGTACTGAAAATATGTCAATCCAGTTTCGTTTTGCAATTTAAGGATTTCATCATTGCTCATCCATTCACTTAATTTGCCATCACTACCACTAACTGATCCACCAAACGAATCAACTACCACTTTACCACCTTCTAGAGGAGTAAATTTAGCATTTGGATTTTTTAATTTATATTCTGGTACGAGTTCAGAAGGTATGGTAAACGGCTTTGGTTTGTTTGCTTCGTTTTCCGCAGAAATTTTACGAGCCATAGCATTTGCAAACGCCGTAGCATCAGAATTTTGCTGTCTTTGTTGTTCAAACTGCAATGCTTGTGCTTCTTTCATGCCCGTATCAGCCTGTGTAAGAAACTGACTAAGTATAGCATTATCAGCTAAACCGCTATTTCCATCAACGAATTTTTTATAAGCTTTATTAACTTGTTCTGAATCCGTACCAGCATCTAAAGTTTGCATTAACTGTGGATTAGATGCAAGAATTCCGCTAATAGCACCTTCAGTGCCTTTTTTAAGCAAGTTATTTGCTTGCATTTCTTTAAGTGCTGGTAATTTAGCCTGTGCACGAACACGATCACCTTTTGCTACTTGGGATTGATATTCACGCTCACGACCCAATCGTTGCATTTCGGGTAGTCTGCTGTAATCAATATTTGCCAAGGCGGAAAAGTCTTGTGCCGCCATTCCTGAATTCATTCTTGCCATATTTAAATTTTGTTAATTAACCAAAATCACCGAAGTCATACTGAAAACCACTTCCACCACTGCTTGTATTACCAAAGCTACCAAGGTCAAGATAGTCATTTGTATTAAATTGAGTTGTAGGCATTACATTAAAAGATGAATTTGGGTTGTAACTCGGAGCCGAACTACCACCCCCAAATAATGTTTTAACGCCTTGAACTGCATTGCTAAAAGAATCTTTTACATTTCTGACAGTTCCTGGTAAATTGCCTATAAACTCTAATCCTTGACCAGCTAAACTGATGTAACCCATTATTTGATCTGCTTGAGCTAACAGTTCTTGTGCTTTTGATGGTTCATTATTAGCAACCGCCTGATCATACTGCCTGTTTATAGAGTCTAACTGGGCTTGTGCTTGTGAAATATTTTCTTGTTGTGCATAACTATTTCTGCCAATAGAAATAACATCTCCAATGCCAAGGGGCGGAGTAACTTGACCAATACCTGTTCCATAAGGATTGCCAGTATTTCCAAGCAACATAGCTGGAATATTGCCAGTTAAACCACGGCTCATATTATAAGTGCTTGTACCTGCTTGTTGTGCACGACCCTCTAGGTTAGCAATCATGTCCTCTTCCGCCCTAAGAACATTTGCAATTCTAGTTGAATCCATTGTGCGACCAGTTGAAGCCGCTACTTCAAATGCTCTTTCTTCGGCATCAGCTTCTTCTTCGGCAGTTAAATCACCAGCGGCTCTGCGGTACAATCTATCACTTAGTTCTTTTTGTTCACCAAGAACTCCCAATGCTGTTGGATCAAGCCCGCGAACAGCATTAGCGTATTCCTGCCCATAACTACCAAGTAAATCTAAATCAGACGCTTTTTGTACATCGCGTAATTCATTAATACCCGTTTGTTCAATACGGTTTAATTCAAGCAACCGTTCTGCTTCGCTTTCGCCCACCATAGATGAGTAATCACCTATAATTTGTTGCAGTTCTTCGTTTCCAAGACCAACGCCCCTAAAACGCTCTGCCTCACTTGCTCCTAATATGAACTTAGCTGTTTCATAAGCTGGATCATACGCATTTTCATCTATATCGCTCATATTTCCTGTTGTAATAATATCACCTGCGTCAACGGACGAATTACCGCCGCCGTCGCTATTGTTGTTATTGTTTTCATTATTACCGCCGCCGTCGCTATTGTTGTTATTGTTTTCATTTCCATCATCCACTTCAAGTATTACAGTATTGCCATCGCCATAAACATTTTGGTCAGCCGTACCTTCAGCAGTATCGGAAAAAACAACAGTTTCGTTTTCGTTGCCATTATTGTTGTTATTGTTGCCATCCCCACCTTCATTGTTGTTATTGTTGCCATCCCCACCTTCAGTTTGTGTAACGCCAGTAAAAATATCAACCACTGTATTTCCTGTTCCACTTACAATATCCCCAGTGGCATTAATAATTGTATCAATTATTCCACCATCACCAGTTACGCCGTTATTAATAGAACCGACTACTTCTCCAGCAACAGTATTGTCTCCAGCAAGAGATGCAACATTGTCTATGAAAATATCAAAGAAACCATCGCCATCAGTGTCAGTGTTAAGCTCATTGCCATTTTCGTCGGTTTGAATTTCAAATTCCCCTGTTTCATAATTAAATCCTGGAACATCATACTCCTGATCAACTAAAAATCTTCCTATATCGGAACGAGTAGCTGTAGTGGGATCAATTCCCATCCTATATAAGTAATCAGATAGGTCTTGACCGCTAGGAGCCATAGCACCTCCTAGCATATTTGCTAATGAACCAATAGGCAGTCCCAAAGAAGATAAGCCAACAAGATTTAATAAATTAGCGGGTAATGTGCCACCAAAGTATTTTTGTTGCAAAAAGCCCAGATTTTCTGCAAAATCTCCAACTTCTCCGAATGCATTTTGACCAAAATTAATAATTTTTTGTAAAAAATTTGGATCATCTTCGGGTGTTGTTGCAAGAAAATTTTCATAAACGTCATTGCCAAGAAATTCTCTAAAGTAATCCTCCCGTTGCTGTCTAATTTGTTCTGTGGCTGGTAGCAAACCATAATCCACTTCTCTAGCCATACCTAAATCACCTAAAAGCCAAGTAGCAAAATCAAATCCTTGACCAAGATAACCGCTTGGAGTTGAGTTGGCTTGCAAAATTTGGTCAATGCCAGTTAAATTTTCTATAAAATCTGGTACAATTTGTGCAATAGTTGCTAATATATCTTCGTCAAGGTATTTTTCCGTAAGGTTATTAACAAAATAGCCAACATTAGGAACATCTATTAAGTTTGTTTGAGTAATTCCTTCAATTAAATTTACTCCTAAAGCAAAAGCATTTAAACCTGTAAGGTCACCATCAGTAGCTATTTGTGCAATCTTGTCCAAAAGTTCTATTCTTTTGGTCATGTCAAACTTGCCCGAAGGAGAAATATTTTTATTTATAAAATCACCGAGATTTTTTGCGGCTTCTTCGCCTTCTTTGCTTCTTAAGAAATCATTATAGTCTCTACGAGTTCCGCGAAATCTGTTGGAAATTTCAGTAAGTTTTTCTTGGTCAAAAGGATATAAATCATCTGAGTCTGGAGTTGGAACAATATTAATATTGCCGTCCCCATCGCCGTTGCCGTCGTCTCCGCCATCTTCTATAGGATCAAGTTCAAGATCGGGACCCGCATTTGACCCATCATCAATAGGATCTGCTACTACTGTCAACTCTGGTATTACCAATATACCATCATCGCCGTAATAATAACCTTCTGCAATTTCCTCAGGAGTTAAACCCCCATACCTTGCCTCATTTGCCGCTTCTTCAGCGGCTATCCTTGCGGCTTCTTCCTCAGCCGCTATGCGTGCCGTTTCTGCTTCAGCGGCTAACCTTTCCTCTTCAGCTATCCGTGCTTCTTCCGCTCTACGATCTATATCTTCTTGGGTGTCTCCATCTGTATTTAATCCATCCCGATCAAATCCATCTACATTGTAACCATCTTCATCATATCCCTCATAATCTAAACCATATTCGTCTACATTTTGTTGACCGTAGGTTTCGTCATTTCCGTCAACCAACATTTCAGGAAGTTGATACAGATATTCTCCGTTTTCATCAAAGAACCATCCGCCTTCAGAGGGATCAATTTGACCGTCTCGGGTTAAATCCATGTCACGAGCTAACTGCTCCGCCGCCGCCTGTTCTTCTGCTATTCGTGCTTCTTCAGCTATCCGTTCCTCTTCAGTTATCCGTTCCTCTTCAGCTATTCTTTCTGCTTCTAACCTTGCTTCTTCTGCGGCAATCCTTGCGGCTTCTGCTTCAGCGGCTAATCTTTCTGCTTCTACCTGTGCTTCAGCGGCTAATCTTTGAGCTTCAGCTTGTGCTTCTGCTTCAGCCTCAGCCGCCGCTATTTCAGCTAATCTATCTGCTTCCGCTTGTGCTTCAGCCGCCGCTTCTTCAGCAATTTCTGTTTGAATAATTTGATATGCTTGGCTTTCATTTGTACTTTCAACTAGATTACTTCTGAAAAAATTAAATTGATTTGCTACTGGTTGAAGAGCAACGTGTGCATTATATAAATCTAATTTCCAGTCCCTACCAACGTGCCAGTCGGCATCATAACGAGCAACCCCCTGACCCGCATCTATTCTAGCTTGCTGTACGGCAAGTTCGGCATCATAAGCATCTTTAGCAGTACGATAGTCTGCTAGTTTTTCCTGATAAGTATCATTATAATTTCTATATTGTTCTTTATGGTAATTAAATTCATACTCCAATTGAAGTTTTTGTTGCTCAGAAGTTTCTAAAGATTCATAATTTGGATTTAGTGCAGTAAATCCATCGTACATTGCTTGAATTGTACTTAAACTCATTGCAAGCTGTGCTTGTTCGTTGTCCAAAGCACTTCTTTGATCATCCCACTCCTGCAATTTTGCATCACGTGCTATCCGAGCTTCACTGCGTGCTATTGCCTGTGGAGTACCACCTCTAGCACCAGAGTTGTACCAAGCATTACTTGCCGCAATAAACGCCGCCCGTTCAGCGGCAGAATAATCCAGCGAGCTTCCTAACTCAGCTATTTTAGCTGAATTTTTTGATACGTCTGCATTAACTTTATCTAGTTTTTCTTTTAAAGTTAAATTTGTTCCGTCCTTTAACTTTTGTTTATATTCATCTACGGTAAAAAGTCCTACGGGTACAACACTAGTAGTTGGTGTAGTAATAATAAGATCATTTACGTCTTCATCATCATCAAAGGCATCATCAAATTCATCATCATAAATATCATCCCAACCATAATCATCATCAAACGCTGTCTCGTCTAACCAATCATCAAAATCATCATCATAACCATAAACGTAAAAATCATCTAGGGTATCAAAATCATCCTCCCAATCATCATAATCATCATCCTCCCAATCATCACTTGGATCGTTGCCCCATGTAGTATCTTCCATAATATTTAAATATATTTACTGTAAAATTCTATATTTTAATAGAAATAATCCAATATATAATTTTTTATGATACAGTTCCTAATGTAAGTGACTTAATTGTGCCAGCATCATTAAAATACAATGTAAAAACGTCGCCGTTTCTTTGAATTGTAAACATACTCCTGCCTAACTCAAATTCGTCTTCCTGACCATCAACAGATTGATCTGTTGGTGGATCGCTCGCATTAAGGCAAGTAAAAGCTACTTTTCCGCCGAAACTAAATTTTATAGAAGAATTTCGGGATCCTGACGAAGCCCACTGACCTATTTCCAAGGAGTCCTGAGAACCTACAAAAACATTTGTGCCATATGCATGAGCCTCATCAGCACTTACAGTATTATTCATTCCAATTGCAGAAGATTTATCTCCAGTTACGGTATTAGAATGTCCTACACCTACAACTAAACCGTCTTCGTCCGCGTTTCCAGTTACAACATTGCTTCTTCCAATTGCTACGGCTCCAAAAGTTCCAGGATTAGCAGCTCCATCTGGAGCATTCCTTGCTGTATTGTTGCTACCTATTGATACGGCATTTTGTCCGTAAGAGCTGACACTCTTTCCTATGGCAATAGAGTTAGTATTACTAGCTGTTGCCCCAAATCCAATAGAAATAGAACTATTTCCTGAAGCTGTTGAGTCTAATCCGATAGCAATAGAACTATCTCCACTAGCAACATTTACAGATTGTGACCTTAAGGATTGTATGTCAAGTGAATTATCACCCCTAGTGTTACCAGTTTTGTCACCGCCAACATAAGCCGCATCTATTGTTTCAAGTGCACCCTTTAACTCGGTTCTTAATTTAGAGCGGTCAATTCCATTGTCACGAACAACAATAGATTTACCAGATGCACCACCTACTTGAGTAGTAATATCGTCAACTGCTTCTGATGCAAAAGTAGAAGCAGTAACTAAACTATTTAAATTACTAGATGTAATAGTTTGTCCATCTACATAAGGATTGAGTACGTTTAAAATTGCCATTATATTGCGGTGTTAGTAGATCTGAAAGCTTGTGATCCTGTTGTTTTAATTGATTTTATTTTAGGTCTGCCCGAAATTCCGTCTAAGGTAAATTGAATTGCATAGGCACGGCTATTACCTATTCTACCACGGATGGAAACATCTTCTCCTTGCGATAATGAACTTCCGTTTAATCGGTCAGACAAAGTGCCTAATTTTAAATTATAATCAATATTTTCAGTTTCAGCGGATATAGTAAATTCTGAAGCTCTTTCGGCAGATGATTCAGTGTGAATTTCAAAAGAATTCCATTTTTTTCTATCTAATGATTTAAGATTAAATTGTCTTGTAGTAATAGATGCTGGAATTGTTAATGATGATATAGCTCCCAAAGTAGATGGATCAGCAGTAATTTGATCTACTCCATCTAGTCTTGATTCTATCCTGTGAACTCCACCTAAAGAATTTACTGCATAAACAGCACGATTAGATTTATCTCCAGCTACAATTAAATTTTCAAAATCAAATGATGGATCATTTACGCTATCAATGCTTTCCCATTGTTTATTTAAAAAATTATAAATAATAATTTTATTGTTCTTACTTGCACCCTGTCCAACTGGCACGGCTAAATAATATTTATTATCAAAGTAAACTCCTACTGACTTAGACCAATATTCTTTATTTATTTGTTGAATTGTAGCATCTATTGACTCACTAAGTGGCACTTCATTTCCACGAAGATTATATAAATCTTGGAATGAAACACCATACACACCATTGTCAGAAAGAAACATAATGTTTTCGCCAACTTGAACAATGCTATCCCTAGCAACACAACCTATTTCATTTGTAACCAAACTCATAGCAGAAGCTTTAAGATTTGATGTCCCAGATATTATATGAATACTATTTCTATTAAAAAGAATAAGTGTTTCATTTGTAAAAGAATGCAAACCAACAAGAAAATCAGCAGTTCCAAGATTAGGTCTAAATTTTCCGTTTAAATCATCAAAAGTTTGAATTGTTTGACCATTAGAAATAATAACTTCGTCCCTAGTATTTCTGTCGGTATAACTATCCGTACTAGAATCTACATTATAATTAAAAGGGACTGCTAACCGTTCTCCATGATATATACCAAAAGCAGGAGCAGGCATTCTAATGTAGCCAATGCCCTTAGAGACAGGTTCAGTGTAATGATTGTTGTGACTGGTGTCATCATCAACTTCAGCAAAAAATGTAAAAGTATCTACGCTTGGAACAGTAGCTACATTAAATTCATCACCGACCGTTAAGTTGTTGCTTGATTCTGTAACAACAACTGAGTCCCCTACAAATAATCCATGATTATCAGAAGTTACTGTTACCACTCCATCTGCAATGACTGTATTAGATCCAGGGTTTCCAAGCCTTACTGGTTGTATATAAGTTCCGCTTTCTGCCTTAACAAAATCATTGTTTTCGTCACCATCCCAAAGTAAAGGTGTTTTACCTTCTCTAAATAAAATAACTTTGTTAAATGCTTGGAGTAAAAACGCACCTGGATCAACAGTTATTCCAGCTGGATAAGCTATGTCAGTATCAATACGATTAACTAAATTTACTAATTTTGCTTTTGTGCCCAATGCAATAACAATGTATTGATTATTGCTTGATTCAGTAGGATCTGAAAATGCACAAGACCCCCTAATTACGGGAATAGCCTCATCACTGATTACAGGGGGTGTTCCTAAATCATCAAGAACCGCAGTCCCTACATTAATTCCGCTACCCGCAAGAAGCAATGAGCCGCTAATAACGTCAATACCTTTGCGAACTTGCCATTCGCCATTAAGATCCATCCGACCGTTTTGACTATCTGCAAGAATCCCCTCTTTTAATTGATCAGGTCTAAACCGATTATTAAAACCAAAAAATCCAGCATCAATCTCATCTTGCATTTGAGAATCGTTCTGACCATATGACGAAAATCTTGACATTTATTTTTTAACATTTCCACGCTTTGCGTGACCAATAATTTGCTGAAAATTTATCTTTAGTTCCTTTTATTCCGCCGCTACGAGCACAATAAGACCGTTTGCGATCTGGTTGACTTGACTTAATAGTCATATTTGCGTCACCAAAACGAACAATTTTTTCTTTGCCATCTTGACAAGCTTTTACAACAGATTTTTTCCCCCCAGAAGAATCTCTGCGGGGCTTGTTGCAAGCCATCTTACTTTTGTCTATTTTAGCCACGACCTCTACGCATAGGACGTGCCATAGGACGT
>PDMW01026353.1_pt1 | contig 19876 bp, 28 predicted proteins | sample 1515511 | NCBI WGS metagenome assembly PDMW01 (sample SAMN07343023, study PRJNA328102) | Marine metagenome, whole genome shotgun sequencing project. | biome: marine; feature: bay; material: water; isolation source: viruses from water sample < 0.22 micron filtered, nuclease treated, low... ... | reverse complement strand
GAACCATCTTCTGCAACCACATTGATGACAATCCCTGTTGTCATTTCTTCTGCATCACTTGAAATGATTGTTCCATCTTCAAGTCTTGCTTGTAACATCAAAGAAACATCTTCTGTGTTTTCTTCAATTCCAAGCATCATTTTAAGTCTTTCTTTCAATTCCATTGTTTTGCTTTTTGTTTATATATAAACTGAACTATTTTGTTTTATTTTCTTCCTTTTTGATGACTTTTTCTGCCCACCTCATCATGACATCACCACCCCAAAGTGCAAATGATATTGTTCCACAGTCATCCCAATTTCCTGAATCATAAGTCTTTGCCCTTTTCAAATATGAATAAACCCTTTTGACAGTTTTGAAGGAAATTGGTTTTCTTGCAGACAATTGTGATGCACGAATTTTTCCTGTTTGTGTTGCACATTTGTTTCCACGCAATTCATTTTCAATCATTCCTTTTTCTGCATTTGCTGATGCACCTTTTGGATAGTCTGTGTATGATGCAAATTCATGTTTTTCCATCAACACATCTTTCATGTCTTCTTCTTCAATCAATTCAATCAATGCATCAAGAATTTCATGGTCTGTGCATGGCATGAATACTTCTGTGCCATCTTCAAGAACATGTGCATGGAAACCATCACATCCAAGTGTCTTTGCATATTCTGTTGCAGATTCTTTGGTGTCAAATATTGGAAAACCATTCATTTCACCAATCTGTTCCATGTTTTCACTTGTCATCTTTTGCATCTTGTCAACAAAAAATCCTTCAATTGAAAGACCTTTTAAAATTCCAGATTTGATCCCTTCAATGACTTCTTCATTTTCAATCTTCATTGCAACCATCCATGTGCCTTCAGGAACATCAAAACCATACTTTCTTGACTTGTCATTTTCTGTGTCTTCAACAATCCATGATTCAACAGTGTACACACCTGAAACCTTTGATTCATGTTGAATTGTGGCATTTGCATTGTTTTGGTGTTTCAAATAAGCATGTGCAGATTTTCGAACAGTGTCTTTTGAAAAGTAGACATAGTATTCCTGTCCTGTTTCTTGGTCAAATCTGAAAATCTGTTTGTTTGGAATCAATGCAGGTGACACCAACATCTTTTGTTCTTCATCTAATTTTGCAAGACAAACATTTGATTTTTCTTGTTTGTTGAAATATAGGAAGTCAACCATGATTGCAGGTTCAGTCACAAGACTGATTGCATCAATTGTGATGTCTTCATTTTCTTCATCAATTACAAGTTCAACAATTTTGAATGCTTTGTTTTCTTCCATGATGTGTTTTTGTTTATATATATAAAATTTTAAAATGTTGCCTTTCTTCTAATGTTGGCAAGTTGATTTTGACTGTTGGTCATTTCATCTGTCACAACAAATGCTTTTTGTGGTCTTGTGAATTGCTGAACTTGACCTGCAAGTTGTTGAACAGAACCACCTGCAACACCACCCCTTGCAAAACCAACACCACCACCTGCAACATTCATTGCAGACAATAATGGTTGAAACATTGCAGTTGATTTGGCATTGATAATTGATTCACCTTTTGACAGTTTTGCATTCACTGAATCTGATGTTCCTGAACCATAGCCACCGACCATCCCACCACTTGCAAACTGTGGTGTTGATGTCAAGATTTCCCTTGCCTGACCTATGTTCTGAAGTATCTGTGCAAGACCTGTTGTGTATAGTGAAATTTTTGTTGCTGCATAGGTGAATGGTGCTGCAGGCCCTGTTGCTGCTGAAAATTGTGCTGCTGCAACTTCACTTCCTGCAACAAGACTGGAAATTGCTTTTGCACTGTCAACACCAAGTTGAATCAATGCAACAGTTCTTTGTGCTTTTGAACCTTCTTTCAATGCACCTTTGACAAGATTCAGACCTGTGTCAATAGTTGTGAAAACTTGTTTTTCAAGCATGATTTCTGCCTGTGCAAGTGCCTGTGAATCTGCAAGTCTTTTTGCCCTTAGTTCTTGTCTTTTCTTGGATTCTTCTTCTTCCAATTTCAACCTTTCTTCCTGTGCCTTTTTATCATCTTCAAGTTGTTTTGCCTTTGCTTTTTCTTCTTCTTGAATTGCCTTCAATCTTGCATCTTCCCTTGCCTTTTCTTCTGTTCGCAATTCAGTTTTCAAAGTTTCCATTCCTGTGGCAAGTCTTTTCTGTGTACTGAATGACTGTGTCTGCAAGTTTATCAATTCAATTTCAAGTTGTGCAACTTCATCAAGGTCTTCTGCCATAGATTCACCAAGGTCAACTTCCCTTCTTTTCAATTCAAGTTTTTCTTCTGCCAATTTGATTGCATCCTGTGTTGTCTGCAATTCAAGTCTGTTTGCAGTTTCAAGATGTTTGATTCTGTCCTGCAGTGTCAGATTTTCATCTTCTGCCAACAATCTTGCCTTGGCAATTTCTTGATTTGTCTTTGCCCTTTCAACACCAAAATCCCTTTCAACATCACGCAATTCCTGAATCCTTTTTGTGATTTCTGTGATTGCTGCAACTTCATTTTTGATTTCTTCACCTATGCCTGAAACAAGACCTTTTGTTGTTTCCATTGCACCTGCAAAATCACCTGAAAAGAACTGTGACACTGCTTTTCCAAAACCACTGATTCTGTCCCTTATGACATCAACTGCAGTTCCTACAGATTTGAATGCCACCTGCAACTTGTCTGCACCTTCTTGTGTACTTGTGAAATATGAAATCAATGAACCAAAAAGAACAACAAATGCACCAATTCCTGTTGAAATCAATCCTGCTTTGATTGAACCAAACAATGCCTTTGCAGTTGGAATCACTTTTGCAAATGCTGATTTCACACCACCAAGTGTCACACCAAATGCACCCATGTTGTCAAGTGACTGTGACTGTTCTTTGTTCAGGTCTTTTTGTGAATCTGTGACCTTTTCTGTTGACTTCTTAACATTGTCAAGTGATTTTGTTGCCTGTGAATCATTGACATTGATTTGAATGTTTATTTGCTCATTTTGTGCCATCTTTTTTCTTTTTTGTAATATTCACCAAGAATCACCTTGTTCTGTTCTGTTTTCAATTTCATCTGTGTCATCATGCCCAATGATGACTTCATGATTTTCATCATGCCTTTCATTTCTTTTCCTAATATTTCAAATACATTCATTTTTTTTTTAGTTGAAAGATTGTTCATTGATTTTGATTGTTGCCATCCATTTGACAGGTTCACGCACACCACCTGCAGAAACTCGAATTCTTAAAGAATCAGATGCCACATCAATTGTTGTTGTCCATGATGAACCATGATTTGAATGATGTGACACTTCATCAACATCATCAATCCTGATTTTTGTGCTACCTACAACACCACCTGTGGCAATCAATTTTCTTCTTGTGTATTTTCCAATGTCACGACCTGCAGCAACAATTCCATGAATGTTGATTTCTATGTCAACAAATGAATTTGTTGCAGTAAATGGATACCTACTGCCTGAAACACCATTCAGAAAAATTTCTGTCAAATTTGAATCTGCAACAGTTCCTTTGTATATGCATTCAACCTTTTGAAGAACATTGTCCTTTTGATTGTTTGATGACAAAACACTGGAATTTGACACATGAACAGATGCAGTTTGACCAATCACATGACTGTTTTCAACCTGTACTGTTTCACTGAAGTCTGTGATTTTTGTTCCTATTCTGTGACCTGTGCCAACAACAGAACTGTTGAAAATACCATTTGCAATTTCATTGTGTTCACCTACAATTGAAAGGTTTTTTGTGTTTGACTGTGCAGTGTTTTTGTTTCCAACAACAATTGAATTGTGTGTGTTGTGACCAAATCCATTTGTGTTCTTGTTTCCAATGACAAGGTGATGACCACCTGACCAAGATGAACTTGTGTGTCCAACTGAACTGCCATGACCAAATCCATGACCATAGGCATTGTCCTTCATGTTGCACTTGTAAATTGGTGCATCATAGTATGTGTATCCATATTCTTCACAACAGTCTTTTGATGCTACAACAGGCAATCCTGTCACTGCACTTGCAAAAAGAACTTCACCATTCAACATGATTGCACTTGGATATGCTTTGCAAGGTTTTCCATTTGTCTTGTCAAACACAAAATTTGATTCACTTGACAGTCTTATCAATTCAACTGTTGACAGTTCACCTTCTGTTGTGTTGTAGTCAATTTTGTTCACCCTGTACAATTGATTTTCAAAGAAAATTGTGTCTTTGAATTCAAAGTTCAGAATATCTTTTGATGACAAGTTTGCCTTGACTTTCACAATTCTTGATTCCCTTTGTGTCAATTGTTTCACAAGGTCTGAATAGTATTCAAAGAACAGTGTTCTGAATGGCACTGTGCCACCATTTGTGAATGATAAACTTTGACCATAGTCAAGTTGTATGTCATTGACTAAAGGTTCATAATTCTGTGATGATGAAAAAAACAGTGCAGTTGCCTGTGAACTGAATTGACCATTGTTCTGTGTTGGTGAACTGTATGGTTTTGCAGGATGAACACCTGTTTCAAATAGAATTCTGATGTTGTTTGCAATTTCTACAAATTCACCATCTTCCTTGCCGTATATCTGTGGCATGTACATTCCTGATGAAAAACCAACAACAGTTGGTGAAAACAACACATTTTCATGCACTTCAATGTCCTTTGAAATGACTTCAAAATCATGAATCTTCACATGTTCACCATACATTTTGCCATCATTTGTCTTCAAGTATTCCTGCAGATTGTAGTCTTCACCATCATCCTTCATTCTGAATCTGTATTCCTGTGCAACTTCATGTGGCACAATGTTGATTTCATTCATATCAATCAACTTTGTCCAGTCTAATGTGACACCACTTTCATAGTAACTTTGTGCAGGTTCTATTCGCAAAAATTTAGGATTTGAATCATTTGGAATTATTACAAGATTGAACATCTGCACAATTGCCTTGACAAAATCAAACTGTTTGATTTTTGTCCTACTTGTCACCATTCCAAGATTCAATTGTTTTCCTGCCTGTACACTGAACATGACTGTTGCAAAACCTAATTTCATGACCTGTCCTGTGTTCTGTCTGAATTTGACAGTCAGTGTTTCACCTTGATTCAGTGTAAATGTTCCAACTGAATGTGTCATTCTTTTCAAGTTTGGAAAATCTACTGATGACCAAGATGTTGATGTGCCACCTTCATCAAGAACAGATGTTGCAAGTGTGTTTTGGTTTTCTTCAAAATATTGGTTTGGAAGGCAACCTGCAACTGTTGAATCATGTTCAACTGCACAAAAGAATGAACCACCACTTGCACCAAACATCAATGCATCAAAATACACATAGACTGTTTGATTGTCTTCTGTTGCAGTGAATGTGTCTGTTGTTAGACTGAAGAAATCATTGTCATTGCCACCAATCTGTGCATCACCAACTTGTGTGACACTGTCAAAATTTGGTTTTTGAAATGCTGCACTGACTGAAGGTGCATCAGCAAAAACATTGTTGAATGGTGTGTCACATCTAAATTCTGCAAAGTCTTCAGTTCCACCACCAAACATTGAAAAACTTTCACCAAAATCCCAATCAACAAATGCCTTTGTGAATTCAGGTGAATTCAAAAATGTTGACACATATTGAAATGATGATTGGTCAAATATCTTGTCCCAAATATATTTTGCCTGAACCCAAGGTCTGAAGGCATCCTGAAATCTATTCAAAAAGATTTCATTGTTTTGATAGTCAAAATTGCCAATCCAATTGCAAAATGGATACTTTATGACTGCAGTTTCTTGGTCATTGATTGTGGTCAATTCACCTGTCCATGAATTCACAATGTTTTGTTTTGTGTAGTCATGAACCAAAGAATCCCATGGCAAAGCTGCAAGTGTTTTGTTTCCAAGTTCTGTTTTCAAATCTGCAACTTCTTCAAAAAGTGTGATGTTGAAAATTGCATTGTTGTCTTTTTTGACAATGTCATCCAACTTCATGAACCCTTTAAAAACTTCAACACCTTCAGAATATAGAATTGCAGATGCTTTTGCATAAGGATTCCAATTGCCACCATCAGTCAACAAATAGACTTGTTCAAAAAATTTTGAATTGACTTTTGATGCAGGAATTGAAAAACTTTTTGTGTAGCCTGAATTTTTTGAATCAATTGACCTGATGTCATCAATTTCATAGGTGACAACAATTTCTTCATTTTCAAAAAGGTCAAGTTCATATTGTGTGACTTCTTCAATTGTTATCCAAGACAAAAATGTGTCTGCATCTTCACCACTGTCAACCTGAAATTCAAATTGGTCATCTGCCTGTTCACACAAAACATTGACTGTGTGAATTCCAACAGTGTTTGGAATGTTGATTGTTGGTGATGTTGCAATGCCATTGAATCTGCAGGTGTTTGGTGTGTTGCCTGTACCATATTTGATTTGCACAATTTCATATCTGACTGCATACACTTTTCCAATTTCACAAGGCACTGTTTGTCTGATTTTGGAATTGTTTGTTGTACTACCATGAAACCTGACAACAGAATTGAATGTGTCATTTGCAGGATTTGGAATTGATGTTGCAGATGGCAATGTGTTTGCACCACTGACATGCCTTGTCCAATCTGTGTAGAATGAAAAGTCTGCCAATACATCAACAAAATTTCCATTTTCTACAATGTTTGCAGTTTCCCTTTGTTTATATGCAACAAGTCTGTTCATTTTTAACCGTTTTGAATTCTGTGTTTGTGACTGAAAGACACTTCAAGTTCATATTGAAAAACCTTGTCATCTTTTTGTCTGTACTCAATGAAATTTGTTGATTGCACATTGACTGGAAAAACCCTGTCACCTTCTGAACCTTGTTCAATCATCCACACTCTTGGTGACATGAAACATTCCTTCAACATCTGCACTTCACCATCAACCAACCAATCTGTCTGCAGTTTCAATTTCTGTCTTGCATCAACATTGAAATCAGACCTTCCAAAATCACCTTCTTGAAAGAAATATGTGTCTGACTGCCATGTGCCAACTGTCTGCATATATGTTTGCCTTTCCAAATCAAATGATGTTTCATTCTTCATTGTGAAATTGTAGTAATCATAGCCACCAAGACTGTTCAACCATCCAAGTCTGTATGTTTTGAAAGGTTCACTGTCTTCATCACAGTCAACAATGTCAAACCTGTACAAAGTTGATTTTCCTTGACCACCCTGAACAAATTGAATTGTGTAATATTTAGCAAGTGCAGGAAGAAATGTTCCTGAATTCAAAAAATTCCTTGCTCCAACACCTACAAAAAGAAGGTTTTTTTCACCATCGTCTTGTGTTGAACTATAAGGTTTGCCACCATTTGCACTTGTGTTCAATTTTTGAAAGAATCCAATTTCAGAACCTGTTTCATCGTATGAACGAACATTCATTCTGTCAGGTTTTGATTGTTGATTATCCCTGTTGTTGCCATTAAAAACTGCAATGGTGTGATAATCATTTCGCCTGATTTTTCTGTTGATTGTAGGTTCTAAAGATGACAAGAATTTCTTTGAACCACCATCAAGAATGTAGTCTGTATATTGTTTATTCATCAGGTCAACATATTGTCCAAATGTAGAATTCCAAGCTTGGAAATGATTGCTTTGTTTGTCAGGTTCACCTGCAACACCTTTTCCATCATAGATTTGTGGTGCTGAATCTTGTGTCAATTGATATTCTTCACCAAAATACACTTGCCAATCAATCATGACATTGTCATTCCTTGAAAATTCATCAATTTGGTGAATTGACATTGGTCTGACTGATGAACTGACATTTGACTTTGCTGCAGAACCTGATGCAATACCTGAATTATATCCATTGACCTGTGATTCACAATGGTCTTTCAATATGTCTGTGACATCAACAATTCCTTTCAATGTTGCATTTGGTGAAAACTTCAACCTTGTCACATTTGTTCCATTGATATAGACATCTGCAACATATCTGAAATTTATTTCTGCAACATTTGTAGATGATACAACAAAGACTGCAGGTGTGTACACAGGTTGAACATCATTTTGAACTGATGCAACTTGTTGTTCTGTGTATGCCTGTTGTTCAATAGTTATTGCCATTTTATTTTTTTGATTTTGGTTTGTTCATTTGTTCTAAAAATTCCAGTGCATCAACAACATAAGATTTTGCAATGTCTTTTGGCAATGCATTGATGTTGGCATTGAATGGATTGGTGAAAAAGAATGATGGTTTGATGCCATACAAATATATACTTCTTTGAATTAGAAATCTCAAAGACTTTCTTGACACAAATCTTCCTTTTTCATCCCTTATTCCTTGCAACCCTTTCTTCACAATCCACTTGTCAAGTGATGCAGTGAACTGTTTCCATGTGCCACTTGCAGAACCACTTCCAAATCTATATGGTGAAAATGGTGCTTTTTGTGAATTTGATTTTCCTTGCATTCCTTGGTCAACAAATTTTGCATAATTGACACCACTGAAATCCAATGTCAGACTTCCATTTGTGTTCTTGGTCACTTTGTATCCAAGTGAATTTGAAAGTTCACCTGAAGTGTTTTTGCCTTGTCTTGACAGTTCACCTTTGGCATCTTTTATCACCTTTTTTGCAAATAGGTTCAAAACCTTTTCTGTTCTTTTCAGTGTGTTCACTTATATACTTTTTATTCTTAACATTCTTTTCATTCTTGTATGTGTCAACTTGATGTCAATTTGATGTCAAACTGTTGTCAAGCAATAATTCCAAAACACTGGAAATCAATTAATTGAATGCCATATCACATGCACTTGCATCATAGTCAACTGAAATCTGAACATCTGCAACCCATCCTGAAACAGATGTGTCAAACCTTTCTGTGAATGGTTGACAATTGATTGTGTCACTGATGACAAATTCACCTTGTGTCATTTGGAACTGTGAACCTGCACCTGCACCATTTCTGAATGCTGCAATGAAGTCTTGAATGTATTGCATTGTATCTGACAACACATCATCTTCATTTGATTCATCAGGTTCAACCAAATCCATTGCAATCAATTTGAAGTTGTATGTGATTTGATGTGGTGTCATTGATGCCTGTTCTGTGATTAAATGCACCTGTGGAAAAACAACAGTGTTTGCATCCACTTCAAAAATATCACCAACAGTGAATGTTTTGACTTGCAAATGATTTGCACCTAATTTTCTCCACATGTCAAGTATTTGATTGTATGTTCTTTGTGCCATTTTATTTCTGTTCTATTGTTTCAATGTCTTTTGTGAATGCCAACCATGTCAAACATTCTGTCAATGGTCTTTGAATCACTTCTTCCATTTTTAAAAATTCACCACCTGTCAACTTGTAGATGATGGAATACCATCCCCACTTGTCACCAAATGATTCTTCATCTGTTTTGATTCCTTTTTCTTTTTCTTCTTGTTCAACTTCTTCAAATAATGGATTGAAGTCATTGTGTATTCCTGACCTAAAGTCAAAAAAAAACACAGACATCCAAACACTGTGTCAATGGACATGTTTTCTTTGAACTTGTCAAATCTGTCTTCACACTTTGTGAAGTCATAAGGTTCAACCCTGAATGTCTTCTTGTCCTTGTCAACTATTGGTCTATACAAAATTGACATCACTTTGTTCAGGTTTGAAAAACCATCTTGCAACAGTGTGTCCAAATCTGTGAATTCACCAAGTGAAATGTCTGAAAGCTTTGAATTGAAACCATATTCAACACCATCCATTTCAACAATCAAATTCAAATGTTCTGATGGTCTTGATTCTGCCAACATCATCAGATGTTTGAACACTTCATCAATTTCATTCTTCTTGAATTTGGAAATCTTTTGAACAGGAATGTCAATCAATGATTCAATCAAATGATAGGTCAATTCCAATTCATTCATCTTTTCCATGTCTTTTGACATCAGGTGCATGTATTGTCCAATTGACACCTGTTTCCAAGATTCAGGAATGATGTACTTCAATTCCTTTTCATTTTCTGTGAATGTGATTGTCTTCATCTTTTGTTTATATATAAAAATTACTATTTCAGTTTATTGCACAAAATACCTTCCAACATTTTGATTGATTTCATAAAACATTCGCATCATCAATGCATCTGCAAAGTCAGGTGACCTGCCAATCAAATCCTTCATCTTTTCCTTTGGAATCACTTGCATCTTGCCATCCTTGTCCATGTCCTTCCTTTTGATGACAGACAGTTCATCAACAATCAACTGTTGAATTCTTGAATCAGGAACATTGACTGAAATTTCACCTGCATTGATAAGGTCTGCAAGTTTGAAGAAACACTGACTTTTGATGTTGTTGAAGTTCTGATTCATCAAAGGTTTTGATCCATTGACAAATGACTTTGTTCCCCTCAATATGTCAGACACACCACCACCAACACCATCAGAATCAATGATGACATGTGAACTTCTGACTGTGTGTTCATTCATCAATTCCTGCACTGACTGTGCAACCTCAACAACAGATGACTGTTCCATGACAATGATTTTCTTGACTGACAAGTCTTTCCACAACATGATGACTGTCTTGTCTGCACCATACCTTGCAACATCACAACTGATGTACATTTCACCAATTGACTTTTCTGTGTATTCAAACATGTGTGTGATTGAACTGAAATCAATCAATGAATCTTTTGTTTCATCAAATTCCCAATCACCAAACAACAGTCTTTGTTTTGACACCAAATCCAACTTGTTCAATTGGTCTTTGTAATGCCTTGAAACAAATGGATTGTCATCAACAAGTGTCTGAATGAACTTCCTGTGTTCAGGCAAATTGCCTTCCTTCCAAGGTCTGAAAAAATCACTGTACACCCAATTTTTTGCAGGATTGCATGTCATCAAGATTTTAGGAACAAGATTGTATTCATCCAACTTGTATCTGATACGACTTGCAAGAACCTGCACACCTTTCTGAACTATCATGTTGCATTCATCAACACATGCAAAAGTGATTTCCAGTGAACCAAGTGAATCAAAATTTCTGTCTGATGGATACAAAAACATGTCTTTCAAAATGATTTCTGAACCATTGAAAAATGAAATGATATTTGACTGACCATTGAATGTGTAATGTTCACCACTGACCAATCCCCACTGTCCACAGACATCAAAGAATGTGTTCAATGTTGTCTTTTTCAATGTGTCCAATTTAGACCTTGCAATCAATCCCCTGATGCCTTCAAACTTCAGACACATTGTGATTGCATAGGCACAAATAATGAATGATTTCCCACCACCTGCACCACCACCAAAAAGAACTTCTGTGGTCTTGTCATCATTCAACAAGTGCCACATGCATTCATTCTGTTGTTTTGTGAACTGTGGTGTCATTCAGGTTTGTCAATTTGGATGTCAATGTTCACATTCTTTCCTTGGTGTTCAATTTCCTGTCTTTCTGTGTATCCTCTTGACTTGCCTTTTGTCTTCAAATAAAATATTGTTGATGTGGTGTCATTGTCCTTGATGTTTTCCATGAGCTTGGATTCAACAAAGTCAATCAGACCTTCCTGCACATTTGAAATCTTGTCTGCAAAATCTTGGTCATCTGACTTCCAATTGTAGAATGTTTGCCTTGAAATTCCAAATGCTTTGCAACTTGCATCAATGTTGCCACCTTTATTTTCAAACACTTCAATGAATGTTGACTTGTCTTGTTTCTTCATCTGTTTACTTTTTTAAATTTTGAAGTGTATTGATGATTTGTTTGCCACCAACACCACCATCTTTTGTTTTCCTAATTCCACCCCATCCTTGAAAGTTCCTGATTTTTGTCATGTAGGTGTCACAACAGATTGCCTGTTCACTTACCAATTGACTGTTCTTCACCTTCAAATTGTATTCCTTCAATTCAATGTGATTGTCACACTGTATGCATTTAAAATGTGCCATGTTCCCTTTTTTTATGTGTCCACTTTGTCAAACTGTTGTCTTGTGATTGTCATCAATGTCAATCAATTTCCAAATGTCAAAATCAACATCTTTTATTTGTTTATACAATGCCCTGACTTCTTTCATCACTTCTTGTTTTTCAGTTTTGGTCACATCTGTTCCTGTGACTGAAATCACAAGACTGTGTGCCTTTTCCATCAATTTGTGTGTCTTCTTTTTCATATCAATTCCTTCAATAATTCTTCAATGTATTTTGTCAAGCAATTACCACACAACAAATCACAGTGTTTTTCATGCACAATCAATTCACCTTCTTCTTCAGTTTTGAAAGTACATTGACACCAAGAACATTCAAGTTCATCTGTGTCATCAATGATTGAAAATGCATTTTTCATCAATTTCCAGTGTTATGTTTTTATTGTGATGTTGGTGCATCAATCTTCTTTCTTCTTTGTAGTTGTACTCATATCCAAACACCAATTGGAATGAAATGTCTGTGTTGATTATTTCAGGTAAATCAAAATACATGTTTTCAAAACTTTCATCATTCTTCTTTTCACAGTCATACTTCACAACTGTCTGAATTTTATTCTGTGTCATAGTATAGTTTTTTAATGCCTTTGAAACATGATTCAAGGCACTTTGCACAATTAGTTCTTGGATTGTAGTTTGAACCAAAGATGTCATTGTGCAGTGCAACCATTTCAATTTTTGCATCAGTATTTTCTGCCCTTCCTTTTTCAATTTTTGGAAACAGATTCTTCAATCTTGCAATTTGGTCTGTTGTCATTTTCACCATCTTCTTTCGGGACATTTTTCTGATTTCCATTTCACTTTTTCTTCAATTGCACATCCACACTTGTCACATTCAAACCATTCATTTTGTGAATGTGGACAGTTGAAACACTGCATCCATCTTTCTGTTCTTTGTTCTTCTGATGTCTTTTTCAAGCCATCCAAGACATGTTTCACACATGCAATGGTGAAGTTCTTTGCCTTGGTGATCCAAGATTGTCTTTTTCTTTTATAGGTCATATTTCAATGGTGTTGTTTCTTCTTCCATTCTTTTCTTCAAATACTTCATCACTCTGTTTGTTGTGTCAAAAATTGATGTTCTTGAAATCCCTGTCTTTTTTGCAAGTGAATTCAATGTCCATCTTTTTCCATTGTTCTGTCCAAATTTGTACAGTTTGAAAAGTTCTGCATCATACCAATACAATTCACCAAGAATTTCATGCATCTTCTGAATTGACAGTTCAATGAATTCATTGTGCAATTGATTTCTGACTTCCTGAATTGCAGGTGTCAAATGATGTTTTTCTGCCATCTTTTCATTTTGGTATTCATTGAAAAGTTGGAAGATGTATTTCTTTTGCAACCTGAATTTGTAATGATATGAAGATGTACTTGAATTCCACATGTTCAACATGATTCTGACACAGTAGAATTGCAGTGCATTGTTTTCCTTCAGTTCATTGACAAATGTTTCACCTTTTTCATATAATGCAACAAGACATTCATGCAACAGTTCTTGATGGTCTGCATGACATTTGGTGATGTTCATGGATGCCTGTTTCAATTTCAGATATTCTTTTTCTGTCAGTTGCACTGTTGTCCTTTTGTTTATATATAAAAAGTCATAAAATGTTCAATTCAATCATTCCTTTGGTTGACCAAACTTTCTTTGCATGTACTGTGTGAATGTGTGAATCTTCATCACAAACTGCATCAAACAGTGCCTTCAGGAAATTGTCAATGTCAGGTCTTGATTGATGTGGTTTTCCATCATGTGCCAGGCGTTTGGATTTTGTCCATGACTTTGGCATTGGCACAAAAAAAATGACATCAACCTGACCTGAATCAAAGTTGATGCCATAATTCTGCAATGAAGATTTCCAATCCCAATATTTCAGAACAACAGGTCTTTGTTTCCACTTGTCAGACCTTGTCATTCTTGGTTTTGGGAATGGTGCAATGTCAATTTTCATTCTTCATCTTCAATTGCAATCAACAACAAAATCAAGTATCCAATCAAATCTTTGATTGTGTCAATTGTATGGTGATTGATTCCACTGTTTTTGATTCTCATCAACTTGTCATCAATTCTTGCACATAGGTTTTCAGATGCTTTTCCTTTGGCAAAAATGTTTGCAGGTTTTGTTGCAGAATCACCATAGTTTGTGTTTTTAGAAATCAACATTTCCTGAACTTCAGTGATGAATCTGATGATTCTTTTGCTTGTGGGAATGTCAGCTTTGGATTTTCCATTCCTTTCAGTATCCCAAAAATGTTTGTTTTGCATGGTTACAAGGTACAAAAAAACATCTTTGAAAATAATTTGTTGAAAAGTGTTTGTAAATAAAAAAAAGAATGTATATTGCAGCATATTAATCAACTAAATGACAATGACTAATTCAATCAAACTTCAAGACATCAATTCAAACACTATTTGGATTGAAACAAAAGTTCAAGGTGACAAAAAAGGATGGACACAAACTGAACTGTCAACATTCACAGGAAAAACAAAAATGATTGGCAAACTTGGTGAAGTCATGTCATTCACAAGATACTTGAAATCAGGAAAAAAAATGATTCAATTGTCTGCACCTGAATTTGTTTCTGCAAGAGTTCAAGTTTGGAACAAGGAAACAAAAGAAAATCAATTTTTTAACATAATTTTTTAACTTAATAAATAAACAAAATGACAAATTCAATTCTTTTCAACGGACACCACATCACAGACTTCACAATGGATGAAACAGGCAGATTTTCTGTTTCACCACATTACTATCCCCCAACAACTTCAAGTGCAATCAGACAAATCCAAGAATTTAGATTGTTTGCATACAATTCAACATCATCAAATGACTTGACAGATTCAATCACAATTTCAGGTGTTTGTCAATATGGTGATGATTTAGGAAAAAACATGTACATGAAGATTCACATTCCAAATGCATCAGAAAATGATTTTGACAATGAAATGTTTGCAACTTACAATGTGACAATGATTGTTGAAAATGATGAAGAATTTGAAACAGTGATTGAACTGTTTGATTGGTTACAGGTCAAACAACACATTGCAAAATACTTTGTACAGGAAAAGACACTTCACACACATTCAGTTGATTTGATGGATGAACTTGATGCCAAATACAAGATTGACAGTAGATTGTCACTGTGTGAATACTATGTGCAACACAAACACAAGATGTCACAAGAAGACAAGAACAGACTTTCAGATTTGATTGAAATGTTCTAATCAATCACAGAACCACAGAACACCTTGCACTGAAACAAATGCAAGGTTTTCTTGGTATTGGACAATAATGTTCAACAATTTAACAACAACAAAAATGGCAATATTTAGTGAAAAGAAGAAGGTGGTCAACCTTCAAGATGTGAAACAATGGTTTGACATGCTTATCAATCAGCATGAACACCTTGCAAACTCAAACAAAGAATCTGCAGAAAACTATCATTTGAATGGCATGAAGTCAATGAAAAATTGGTGTGATGGCAGGAAGGATGTGCATGATGCATGTGTTCAAGGAATGAAGGCAGCATTTGAATCAATTGAAAGACTATCTTATGAAAAATAGAGATTTGGCAAAACAAGAATTTCTTGACAAGGTCAAGTTGGACTTGGGAACACAGGTGCAGTTTTTTGAATTCAGTTTTGATGACATGGTTTTGTCTTCAATGATTCCTGCAATCATCACTGCACTTTTGTATTGGTTGACATCAATTGATGCCACATTGCTTTTTGCAATGTATGGTGCAAGTTGGTTGACCATGTTTGTTTTTTACTTAATTTATGGAACTAATAATTCAAAATAATATGACAAAATTGAAATCAAAATTGCTGAAGATTCAAAGTGAATTGAAGGCACCAAAGAACCAATTCAATGGATTTGGAAAATACAAATACAGAAATCAAGAAGACATTCTTGAATCTGTCAAACCATTACTTTTGAAACATGGACTGACAATGACCATTTCAGATGACACACATGAACTTTGTGGTGTTCCTGTAGTCATGGCATCAGTTTGTGTTCAGGATGAATCAGACAGTCTGTGTGTCACTGCACATGCAGGAATTGACATCAACAAGAAAGGAATGGACATTGCACAGACATTTGGTTCATCATCATCCTATGCAAGAAAATATGCCTTGAATGGCATGTTCTTGATTGATGACACAAAGGATGCAGACAGTGAAAAACCACCTGTCAAAACCAAAAATCCAGTCAAACAAAAATTGGTTTTTCCATCTGATAACTATGACAAAATAGTTGCATGGATTGAATCAACACCAAATGCAGACATCAACCTTGTTCTTGACAAGTATGAAGTCAGTGCATCAATTAAAAAGGAACTAATCAAACTAATTAAATAAATTTTACAAAATGGAAATATCAGGAAAAGTGTATCAAATCAGTGAAGTGCAAACAGGCACATCAAAAACAGGCAAAGAATGGAAAAGACAGAACTTGGTCATTGACACAGGTGATGAATACAATCCACACCTTTCAATTTCATTCCTTGGTGAAAAGACTGACCTTTTGCACAGTCTTCCAATTGGTCATGATGTGACTGTTCACATCAACTTGTCATCAAAAGAATGGCAAGGCAAATGGTTCACAAATGTTAATGGATGGAAGATTGATTTGAATGGAAGTGTTCAACCTCAACAAGAAGATGATGTGCCATTCTAAGCATGGCAGAATCACAATGAAAGACTGCACAGGTGATTCACCTGTGTTTGTCTTTTCTGATGGAACAAGAATGCCTGTCATCACAATTGGTGGCAAGGAATTACCATTCAACTTTGAACCACTGTCAACTGAAGGTGAAATTCCTGAAGTTAGACCACACCGACTTTTGACACAGTTCAACAGGTCAGGTGTTTGGGAATTCACATTGATTTTTCAGAATCAATTGACTTCTGTCATGAAACAAGATTTATTGACATTGAGATATTATGCAGATGCACATTTTTCAAACACATTAGGTGTCAAGTTTATTGGCACAATGGAACAGTGTGATGCATATTGGTCAGACCTAATTGAAAACAACACATTTGTGAAACAGGATTTTGAAAAACCTGCAACACCTGAACAGTGTGTGAAATACTACAACAACAAAAAAAACATTTTATTCATATAATTATGGCAAACAACAACAAACCAAACAGATTTTTTGAAAACATCACACCTGAAATCATGTGTGAAATTGACAACATCATTGATGCAGCATGTTCAGTCTATAAAATCAAAGCTGCAGACATCAAAAGTCAGGCAAGAATCAAACCAATTCCTGATGCCACTGCAACTGCATCCATTCTCATTGAAAAGTATTTTGACATCAATGAATCTGCACTTGCACAAATTTTGAACAGGGACAGAACAAGTGTCTATGCCTACAGAAAGAAGTTTGATGACAGACATTTCAATCCTGCATTCAAAAACAATTTGATGAAGGCACAATTGATTCTTGAAACAGGCAATTTGAATGTGTACAAACACAACATGTCATTGAAAAAGAAATTGATGTCATTGAATGTTCTGATTGCAGACATGCAACAGAAAAGGGATGAAATACAGGAACAAATCAAAGACTTTGCAGATGTTGGGATGGATTAAATTGCACAGAAAGATTTTGGACAATGGAATCTTCACAGGTGATTCAGACCTTCTGAAAATCTTTGTTTGGTGTCTTCTGAAGGCATCACACAAGAATCATCAAGTTGGAATGCACAATGTTGAAACAGGTCAATTCATCACAGGCAGGATTTCTGCAAGTGAACAATTGAACATCAAGCCATCAACAGTCAGGAACAAATTGAATCAACTGCAGGAAAAAGGATACATTGAATTGAATGCCACAAACAAATTCACATTCATAACTATCAAAAATTGGTCAACATACCAAGTTGAAGTGCCTGACAATTCAAAATCTGATGAAAGTCTTGACAATAGGTCTGAAATCTTTGCACAGGAAGTGTCAAAGTTTACAGAATATCACACAGACATGTTGAATGACTTTGTTTCCTATTGGACAGAACCAAACAAGTCAAAGACAAAGATGAAATTTGAACTGCAGAAAACATGGTCACTTTCAAGAAGATTGGCAACATGGTCAAAACGGTCATTCAAAAAATCATCAACTCCTGGAAATTCAAAAAAACCAAGTTCAAAAATTGCTGAAGGTCTTGACAAATGGAAACAGGCAAGGCAAATGATTGAACAACAAAACAACAACAAAAATGGATAAAACAAAACAAGTTTGGTTTTTGTATAAGAACCACAAACAACAGTTGCAATTGCACTGTGTTGACATCATTTCCAAGGCATTCTTGGAACTTGGTGTCAGAAATGTCACTGCAGAAGATTTTGTGACACTTGCAAACATATTAGTTGAAGACCTTGCATCCACACCAAAGTTTGCAAAATTCTATGTTGAAGATGTCCAACAGGCATTTCATCATGGTGTCAGAAACAATGATGACTTCACAGTCAGTGTCAAGGCATGGTTTAAATGGTTGAATCAATATGAACCTAAATCAAAGGCAAAGAAAGAAAAGATTGCCATTTCAAAGCAACAACAATTGGAATGGATTGAAAGAACAAAATTGATTGGTGAACACATAAAAAAAACAAAATCATGATACAAGGATTTGAAAAATACACATTTGAATTGACAGACTTTGAAAAGGAAAAGGTTTTGCCAATTATTGTCAACGGTCTTTCAAATAAGATTGGAAAAGAAAATGCAGTGTCAAACAAGTTGATTTGTGAAAAGATGAACATTTCAGGAATGCTTGGAACATATAAATTGCAGCCACCAAGAATCAGGAAAATTGTCAATCACATAAGAATCACAGGTTTGATTCTGCATCTGTGTTCTTCTTCAAAAGGTTATTTTGTAGCCAAGACAAAAGAAGAAATGAAAGACTATCTTGATGGTCTTGGTCAAAGAATAGATTCACAAACTGCAGTTCATGATTCACTTGTTTTTCAACTCAAAAAATTTGCAGATGAAAGTTGGAAGTGATTTTTCAGGAATAGGTTCACCTGAAGTTGCATTGAAAAACCTTCAGATTGAATTTGAACATGTGTTTGCCTGTGATGTGGATGAATATGCAAAGAAGTCATTTCTTGCCATCCACAAACCACAGGTTTTCTTTGATGATATAAGGAACAGGAATCATGGATCTATCAAAAGACTTGACATGTATTTTGCAGGATTTCCATGTCAGGCATTCAGTATTGCAGGAAAAAGAAAAGGTTTTGATGATGTCCGAGGGACACTGTTCTTTGACACTGCAGAATTCATCAGAATCAACAGACCAAAGGTCTTTGTTCTTGAAAATGTCAAAGGATTGTTGAATCATGATGGTGGCAACACTTACAAAACAATCATTGACCTGTTGTCAAATGGTGGTGGCACAATAAACGGTCAAATGTCATTGGATATGTTTGAAGATGGTCTTGGATACCATTTGCACACCTGTTTGTTGAACACAAAAGATTTTGGATTGCCACAAAACAGGGAACGGATTTTCATCATTGGATTTGATAAGTTTGCAGAATTCAGAATTCCAAAAGGTCAACCTTTGACAACAAGATTGATTGATGTTTTGGAAACAGATGTTGATGAAAAATTCTATTTGAAACAGAAACAGATTGACAAGTTGGTTGAATACAACAAAAGACAGATTGCAAATGGCAATGGATTCATGGCAAAATTTCACAATCCAAATGAAGACCTGATGTCTGCATTGAAAGTTGGTGGTGGCAATGCAGATGACCTTGTCCAAGTTGTTGCACATTCACTTTTTCCAAGAAGTTCGAAAACTGGAAAAGGTGGTTCAGGTCATTTGTCAAAGAATGATGGCACAATCTATTGCATAGATGCACAGAACACACAAGCAATTGAAGTCAGGCAATTGAATCCATCAAAAGAA
>PDMW01000596.1_pt1 | contig 19883 bp, 32 predicted proteins | sample 1515511 | NCBI WGS metagenome assembly PDMW01 (sample SAMN07343023, study PRJNA328102) | Marine metagenome, whole genome shotgun sequencing project. | biome: marine; feature: bay; material: water; isolation source: viruses from water sample < 0.22 micron filtered, nuclease treated, low... ... | reverse complement strand
GTTGTAGTAATAGTCATACCTGTTCCTATTCCGTTAGAATTTGTAGTAGAGTATGTTGTACTTGCTTGTGTTTGTATTCTAGTTTCATACGGTCTTATCCCTCCCATTATAGAAGAAGCTCCTGGTGAAGCAAGAACCTGTCCCGTTGGGGAAGGCCAGACATTTACCGAAGCTGAAGCGGCGGATAGATTTTTTATATACGAAGGAGAAGCAGGTACAGAAATAGCGTCTCCGTCTTTTATTGTAAAATTTTGGAATAATCCCATTGTCTCTTTTATTTAATTTTTTTTTATACTCCTACTGCTATAGAAATAGTTCCGTGTGTGTCACTCCATACATCTACGTTATCATACATAGTTGCAATGTCGAAAACAATATCTAAATCCCGATCCGTTATATCTCCTCCTCCGTCTTTATAAACAAATAATATGTTTTGAAAAACGTCTCCTTCTATATATCCAGCGTCAAATAATGCGTCTGCTATATCGTCCATGCTTGTTGGGTAATCCATATTCTTTTTATTAAGGGTGTGTAATATCCTCCGCTACCGCTTGTATGTCCATATTTAACTCATTGACATAATTACCTCCTTCGCCTTCGTCAAATCTTCTTACCACTTCATTATAGTCAGCTACGCCATATAACTCATTAGTTACTTCTTTAGCTAATTCATATAAATCCCAATACTCATAATCTATTTGCAAGTAGTCTTCCATGATTAACACCTCAAGCATATACTCAACGTATTCTACAAATGTTCCTCTGTCTATCATATTCTTTTTATTAGTAAGGTCGCCAAACGTAACCTCCAATTTCTGTATAACCTTCGTATTCTAAATCCCTAGCAAATTTCTTAAAGTCAAAAAACTGTTTAATAGTCTCTTTCCCTAGTTCGCTTATGTCTCCTAAGAGGTCGTTTATATACCACTCAGCTATTTCTGAATTACGCATAGAACTAATTTCTTCGTACACAGCATTAGCCTCCATTTCTGATTCGTAACGGTCTTCCCAGTCGTCCATCGTTAAAGACCAAACGTCTCCATTTACGTCAAGTGCGTACCCAAATCCATCCCAATCAAAGTAAGTTTCATAAGAGTCGTCACTTAATTCAACTTCATCAACTATATAGTAAGCATAGTCTAAAACAGAATCGTACTCTCCTTCATAAGAATTTTCTAAAACTTCTTTAGTTTGTTCAATATCGTAACCTAGTTCTCTAACGGCTTGTAATAAAGTGTCGGGTTTTATACCATACTCTTTTGATAAGTCAAAAAAGTCATTCCAAGCATCCCATACGTTTTCGTCTTGAAACATTCCCCAAGCCTCTCCTTGACTTAAATAGTCATAGTCCACTATATCAAAATCGACAAATCCTAATCCGTCTAATTGCCCTTGTAATTCATCTTGCCATTCGCTAAAAGACCGATATTCAAACGGCTTCATCATAATATCTGTGTCGCCACCCGTAGGTAGATACACACGATACCAAATTACTATATCTGTTTTATTCATTTTAATTTATATTGTGTACCAATCGTCAAGACAAACTCCAGCTCTATTAAGGTCATATGCTATTGCATCCATAATTTCATAAGCCTCGTTGTTGGTTACATAACTACTAAATTCAATTTCTGTTACGAGTCCAGGAGCAATAAGCTCAAAATGGTCTACACCATTTCCTAACCACTTTTCAAAAACATCTTGTGACTTAGCGCTATATTCTGAGTCCTCTATGCTACAATATGCTAATTCTCCTTTAAACATAATATTTTTATTTTAGTTTTACTTCTATATATATAAACTTTTAACGTAGTGTTTATTTTAACTTCCGTATTTAGTTTTCTTAATAACTCCAAAAACGCTCCACTATACCATTATCAAAATCTTCTTGGTAATATGTAAAAGTCGCACCACTTATTGCTTGAACATGAACCCTGTCTTTTTCGACTAGATATACTTCCAGTTCATATCCGAATTCGTCTATAATTAAATCTCCCCTTTGAAGAAGGGATATATCGTCTTCTCTCATTTTAACTTCCGTATTTAGCTTTTATACTTCCGCAAATCTTTTCTGCGGTTTCTTTGTCTCCATAAGTCTTCATCTGATCGGCTATGCACTCGTCCCAGGGATAAGATTCTAAACTGATTTTTGAGGAATATACTTCTTTTTTAGTGTTATAACCAAATTCTTTACGCATTTTTACATCAAGGTACGTTCGCCAAAACTTTATTTTTTCTTGGTCTAACTCTACTTTTTCCATTTCTATTACTTCATCATTCTCCGCTTCTTCTTGGGTTTCTTCCTCTTCCTCTACTTCCCCATTCCATTCAATTAACACACCTTCAAAGACTTCTAAATCAACCCCAGCTTCTGTGGTGTACTTTCCGTCTTTAAGCTCTATCGGTAAACCTTCATCGTCTATTGCTATGACAGAAGAACCTGACTCAAAAGCGACATCTTCTGTAGCTATTACTGTTCCATTGTTTAAAGTTACTTCTGAGTAAAATTTTCTTTTGATACTAAACCATATCTTCTTTATCAATTTATTTAACATTTTAGGTTTTGATTTTATAGCCATTGACTCTACAGCATCAAGGAAGTATCCTTCAATAGAAAAGCCGCGAATAGAACCGTCTTTAACCTGATTCCACATTTCATCGTTATCTACCCTTGCTCTAACCATCCAAGTTCCTTCAGGCATCGTCATTCCAAAATGTTTACTCTTATCCATTTCTGGGTCTGAAACAATCCACGACTCCACAACGTGAACATCGTCTATTGGTGTAGTATGCTCTAACGTATGTTCGTTAGTCCTTGAGTGTTTCATATAAAGCTCTGAAGCTAACTTTACGGTATCCTTAGAAAAATAAACGTCATATTCTTCTTCCGTTAATTCATCATATCTAGGAATATGTTTATCAGGGATTAATGCTGCCCCGATCAAAGTTCTTTTGTCTTCGTCAATTTGTGCTAAAGACAGAGCTTTTGTTTTCTTCCCTTTACTAAAAAAAAGAAAGTTCTCTTCTATGGCAGGATACTTTACAAGTGAAATTGCTTCTACTGGCAATCCATCTTGTTCGTCTCCAATTAACAGTTCTATTAGTTTACGTTCCATATTATATATATAAGGTGTTTATAAGATTATCTGACCGTCTAGTCTTCCTTGTGCGTTTATTTGTCCTTGTAGCTGTGATTGAACTACATAAGCCTGCATACTACTTGGTGTGTCTATTCTTGCGGGCAAAGGTACTTGTGTGTTTGGAGCAAAGCCTCCACGACCCCCACCACTAGAACCTATAGACCCTCCGCCTGATTCACCCGCTTCACTCATTATTCCTTTTATACTTGCAAATGTACCCGCTATTGTTCCTAACATAGTAGCAACATACGCAGCAAATACAAATGGTGCGCCTGGTCCTGTATCCTTAGAAGCCTTCGCTGCGCCTGCAACCGCATTAGCCATAGCTACCGCTTGGTTTATTAATATATCTACTACTGCTAACCTTTTTTGTTGTTCAGAATTACCTTCTGCTAGGTCACTTAAATTATTTAAAAGACCTGAAACGGCATTTACCATTTTATTAACGGCTGCTAGTTTAATAGCTTGTACTTTTTCTGCGTCAGCAACTTCTTGGTCGTCAAACTTTTTATTAATAGCTTCTATTTCTAGTCTTGATTTTTCAGTTAGTTCTTTTGACTCTTCACTATTTTCTATAGCTAACTCTTGTAATAAAGCGTATCTATCTTTTACTCTTTGTATTTCGTTTTCTCTTTCGGTAGCTAACGCTTCTGCTACTGTAGCTGCATCCTCTAGTTCTTTTTGGTCTTTTATCTTTTGCGCTTCGTCTCTTCTATCTTGATACTCGTTTTCTATATCCGCAACATCCAATAAATATTTATTTTCTAACGCTAATTTATCTTCTAGTGTTCCACCTCTTAGTTCAAGTTCTTTTTTTGCAGCTTCGTTTTGTATCTCAAGACTTCTTAATTCTCTTTTTTCTTCGTCCTGTATTAAACGTAGTTCTGTTTCTTGAGCTATTGTAATACGTTGGTTAGCTAACCATCTTGCATTTGCTTCAGCATCTGCTAATGCTTTTTTCCTTGCGGCTTCGGCTTCCCTCTCTATTCTGTCAGCTTCTTTTCTTGCTTCGTTTTCTTCGTCGGCTAATTTTTTTGCTGCTTCCTGTTGTTTTATTATTGCTTGTGCTATTTCATCTTGTGATTTAGCTGACTCCTTTTGTAATTTATTTTGTTCTTCTTGTATTTTTAATAAGTCGTCTTGAACAGCCTTTTGATTTTCTAATTGATACCTTAATTTTTCTGCTTCAAATAGTTCTGAACCACTTATAGCTAACAGAGTTAAAGCTGCCTTTTGTTTAAACGTTAAATCTTTTGCTTCACCACTATCTAAAAGCCTTTTCTTTTCTTTAATTAAAAGTGTTGATTGCTCAAAACTAGCTTGTTTTTCTACATTATCTAAATAGTCTTGGTAGGCTTTGTTTACCTTTTCTGCGTCTTCTGGGTTATTAATATCTATACCTTCTAATAAACCCGTAGCTTGTGCTAACTTTACTAAAGCGTCTTTTCTAGCTACTTCACTTGCTGTTGTGTCATTAAGAACATTTCTATATACGTCTAACTCTGACGTTGCTTCTATAGTTGCATTTGTTCCTGCCTGCTGTACTTTGGTAAAATCTTTTTCAGCTTGGGTAGTTCCGTTTATTGCATCTGTAACTTTATCCCAGTTAGCTATTAGTTCTTCTAATGCTATTATTATAAGTCCTATTCCAATACTCGCCCAAGCCGCTTTAAGCATTTTAAAAGACTTCGATAACCTACCAACTTGACGCTGCGTTCCTTTAAATCCTCTTGTAAGAGACTGAAGGTTTCTAGGTAAAACTTGTGAAAACAAATCTCCTAACCCTCCCCAATCTTTTTTACTTTGATCGGTTGTTTTTTTGCTTTCCCTTCCTAGCTTTTTTGTTGCTTCTGTGACCTTTTCAATCGGTTCACTAGCTTCATCTTGTGCTTCTACTACTAATTTTATTTTATTAAGACTTCCCATTTTGAAAGATAAGTTTTATTGTTTTAAAAAAACCTTTACTTTTAGAGTACCTACCATACCACTGACTATACAAAGATGAACCCTTAGCTTCTCTTGTTCTCATGGTTCGAATCATTTGTGGTATAGAATATCCCACTGCGTTTATCCAGTACTTCATAATACTTCTAAATTGTAATACATAGGAATATCTCCTACTAAGTTTCCGTGTTCTACTTCGTTAGGGTCTAAGTTGTAAATTATTGGTCTTGCTAAAGACTTTTCGTCTCCACTTATTTGGATTGTAGTTATATCCATTTCTATAATCCACGCTAAAGTGACACTTGCTGCTCCACTACATTCAATAGAAAAAGTTGCCTGCTCCCCCGTTCTATCTTGCGTTTGAATTATTTCTATTAACGCTACAGTAGTTAAATCTCTATTGTCTGCAATTACTGTTGTCGAACCTACATTTCTTGAAACAGAACCGCTTGAAGTTGAAGCTCTAGTATTAGCTATCGTTCCTTGAGTGTTTTGTGTTAATGAGTTTCCTACAATGGCTGCTGCTCCGCTTGTTTCAACGGCTATAGCTTTTAGATTTATAAAGACCACTGTGTCTAAAGGAAGATTCCAAGCATCTACACCAGAAGATGACTTTGCTAAAGTTACTACCGTTCCTTTTGTTTCAACTTGTAAAGTTGATTTAATGCTTGAGCCTATGGTTTGTTTATCTTTAAAAGTGTTTATTGGTTCTCTTGGAAAACCTATAAAAGAATTAGGCGCAGCGTCTACTACATCTACAGGCTTAACACCTCCATTCCCTCCCCCTCCGTTTCCACCTCCGCCACCACCGCCACCGCCGCCACCTCCACCGCCGCCGCCTGGCGCACGATAAAAACAATCCCCACTATGACCTACAGTATCTTCCCATTCAAAACCATTTAATATACAGCACGTTTTTGTTGGGTGTTCTGCAACGCCTGTTTCTATATTGACAAAATTAACCGTTCCATCTGTATTAAAAGAACTAGGTCTTTGGTCACACTCTTTTGAAGTCCTCCCCTTTTGTTTATTTATTACCTTTATTAATTTAGCTTTCGCTAAAGAATTGCCTCCTACTGAAAAATTATCTATACTAATTACTTTCCAATAGCATCCATCTAAATATAGATTGTCGTTAAATTTTAAATTATAAATATCCGTATAAGATAGGTCAACTTTACAGGTCATTACTCTTGAGTCTTCGCTGTAAATTTCATTAAATAATCGTGACCAATAAGTATAAAAACAATAATTTAAAGTTGAACCTCCCGTTACTCCACCACTTATAAACGGTGACTCAAAGTTATCTGGCCAGTCATATCCCCAAGCCAAACTATTTGTTGCGGTTGTAACTCCTACCGTATTCCATTCAGCAAAATAAGGGTATGTAGAATAGTCCGTTCCTCCAAAATTAAAGGTTGCCCCATTACCTATATTTTGCAATCCATTATAGTAAGCAATAACGGGTTTATTTGATACCCATTTTTTTGGATAGTCAAACGACCCTGTTGGGTCGCCAAACACCCAAAACGCAGGAAGTAAAACATTAGGTAGTTGTGTCGTTCCTGTGTTAGCTACGTTTGGATATAGCTTTCTATTTCTGTAAGGTTGAAAAACTTGATCGGTAGAAGTTTCTTCAGTGACAAAATCATTAAGGTTTAAAAAAGAATATTTTCCTTTTATCCAATTAAAGGTGTGTTGCCACCACAAGTTCGAAAAGTTTGCCCCTTCTGCATCTGTAAATTCATAAGATTTCTTTTGAAATTCTATAGTGGGTGTTATGACTATAGAGTCTTGGTCTACTATATTAGTCCAATCTTTATTTATTGTTCCTTCCGCCCAATAGTCGGACCAGGGTTCTATTTTTAGAACTCCAGGTGTGTTTTGGTCACTAATAATAATGAGGTTAAATCTTTGTATTATTGCTCTTAACCATTCATCTACTTTTATATCAGGAAAATTTCGTGACATATCCACAAAACTAGTAGAGGTTGTAAAAGATAATAGTTCAAAAAATGTTGCACTATCTGCCCCTGTTGTATTTATAGTAGTAGGAAAATACGTATTAGTTGAAGAAACGTAGACTGCAACAGTGTCACCAGTTGTAAGTTCAAGTGTTCGTTCATCTGTAACTATAGAAGTAACCCCATAACTTACTTGACTTGTATAATCTAAATTATTTGACTGTCCGTTTATTGTGGTTCTAATTCCAATTTGATATACTCCTACTCCTGAACCTGCATTAACTACTAGGTTTGTTTTAAACGTAAACACACCATCATAAGGAGCAACAAAAGCTCCATTAATAACTAACCCGTCTGGGTCAAAAAATGGTGAAATTGATTCTTCTAAAAAAGCTAAAGGAATCCAAAGACTTGCAAGACTTGTTGATATAACAAGGTTGTTTGATAGACCTACTTTAAACCCATAATTTGCTCTCCCTGTAACTCTTGGTGTTTCTAATGCTAAAAACATATACATTTTTTGTACGTCTGCGGAAGCTAGAAAATTGCTTGAAATAGCAAAACCTGCTTTCTTAAAAATGTATTCTATTATGTAAGCTATTCTAATTGCAGGCTTTAGGTTTAATACGTTTATTTCATTTTCCTGCATTCCAAACCCCGCGTTATAATAGTAACCCGTTGCAGCATTTACTTCCCAAGTATTTAAAGAAGTATCTTGACCTCCGTCAGCTAAAGGATAAACAACTACTCCATCCCCTACCGATCCTGTAGTTATATCGTTTGAAACATCCCATGAATTTCGAACGTTATCCCAAGTTAAAGCATGGTCTAAATCTGTGTCTAAAGTTCCAGCCACTGTAGTAAACAATTCTTCCCAAGTCACTCCTTTAATTGAACTAAAGACTTGAGCTACTTGCTCTATTACACTTACAACATAACCGTCTTTTGAAACAGAGTGTAGTTGTAATGTTCCTTGCATAAGTAAAATCCCTTCAGAAAGTATAAGGCTTTCTGTATTCTTCATGGCGTTAAAAGTTCCATCTGAAGTATTTGCATTATAATAAACAGAAAAGAATTTATTGTTAGCTTTACTTAAAGGGAGGTTAAAACGAAACGAGTAAGGACTCCTTCTACTCATAGGGTCGTTTAAGTCAATGTATTGAAAATTTAATTCTATAGACGTATCTAGTATGTCTAGTTCAAACTGACTTGTACTCCCTTGTTTATATGCTATAAGTTGTACCATTATACGTTAGCTCTTCTACGACTTATTTCAACACCAATTTTATAGCTTATTGCACCATCGTTTATATTAGTTAAAAAATCTAAATTTTTGTCTGTTATATAAACTTGTACAACTCCAGAAGTAGTATTTTGATTGTTGTTACCCCAAAAACTTTTACCTGATAAATATACTCTTTCACTATTTAATAATGACTTAATTAATTGTGTCAAAGAATCAGGCGTTCCACCTAGCGTTGTTAAAATTAAAGAAGTAGTAGTTAAAACATTTGTACTTCTTTTACCTCCCTCCCAGGGTTGTTTTATATATTCTGTTGACGCACCGTCTGCATTAAAACTATTACCTCCTTCTGTCCTATAGTCTTTTTTGTCTATTTCTTGTGATTCTTTTACTTTTCCATACACACCTAAGTTATCTACGCCGCCTTTACTGTTCCACCAGTGTAAGCAAAAGGTTTGATTGCCATTAATGTATTTTCCACAACTTACTCTATTAAACTTATATGGCACTGAAGATTCGTTTCCTGCTAAAGTAGCGGAAGAAGCCATTTGAATTATATAATGAGTCCAGTTACTATTGCCTATATTACTAGGCTTTAAATTACTATCAATAACTTGTGAATCTAAATTTTGTGTTCCTACTCCTACATACAATAAACTTTGACTATCTGATAAACCAGGAGCAGGTATTGCCCCTCCATTTGGAGGTTCGTTTTGAATGTATCCTGTATTAAGAGCTGTTGTTCCATTAAAATAAGAAACGTGCATATAATCACAATCCGTAGAACCTACATCGTCTCCATTTAAAAAAGCCATTGACATAAATTGTTTATTCTTACCTTGAAACAAAACATCCTGTTGTCTACTAACAGAAGAAGGAATATCAGTTAAAAAACATCCTGCTGGTCCTATAAGTTTATATTCAACGGCTGCGTTTGAATCTGGTGAAGTTTGTTGGCTAGTTAAAAAATTACCATTTACACAAATTACATCTGTATTTAAAGATGGTACTAATGTTTCGGTTGGAACGTCACCAGCTGCAACAGAAAATTCATATCCAAATTCTAAACTAAAAGTTACTAAGGCTTTTGTGTTGGTAGCAAAAATTGTCGTTGTACTAAAATTACCGTTTAAATCTATTTGCCCTAATCTATAAGGACATTCATCTTGTTCAACATAATTTGATACAATAGATTTAATGTTAAATACAGTTGCACCCGCGTTATTAGGAAGTTGCTTTAGTCTGATCAATTCAGTTGCTCCATCTTTTATAATACAAATGTATCTATAATTTATTTCTCCTGTATTTGTAGAATCTTTAACAACGTAAATAAGGTCATCAGCTGCTCCTTGTACTCCTGTTGTTGATTGTTCTAAAGTGTAAGCCATTATATTGTTATTGTTATGTTATATACTCCTGACAAATTCTCTTCTACATAAGAAGAAAAATCTTCTCCTATTGCTCTACCAATTAACCTTCGGTTTTTTTTATATCCATTATCTAAAGCTATAGTATAAAAATTAGAAGGTTCAATACCGTAGTTATAGATTTTAGAGCTTATAGCACTAACCATTTGCTTTCTTGGTGTGAACCTACCTTTTGCGTCTCTAACTCCCTTAATAGGCTTCTGAATAACCCACCTGTCAATTCCGCCTCTTAGAGTTCCTGAGCCTTGAAAGTTACCTGAACCAAATCTATAAGGACTATTAGGTGCTTTCGCATTACTTAAAAGTCCTTGCACACCTTGTTCTACAAAATCCCAATAAGGAGCTTGAGCTTCAAATAATAGCTCAATACCTTCATCTGTTCCTTCTAAAGTGTAGAATAATGAATTGCTTAGATTTCCAGTTACTACTTTCTTTTGTTGCTTTAAAACTTTTCTTGCATTAGATATAACTTTTTTTCCTAACCTGTTTAAGACTTTACTAAGATTATCTAAATACAAATAAATATCTTCTCCTTGTAAATTTAATTTTAAACCTAGCTTTTTTTTAGTACGGAGCATCACAAAGGTCAATTACGTTAGGAAGTCTTATCTCAAAAGTAGTTGACCACCCCGTTAAAAGGTTATCAAAACGTGCTGTGAATGGGTCACAAAGTAAAGGTAGGTCAAAGTTCCACATACTATCTACGGTTGTGTTTGCATCATATACAGCAAAACGAAATTTAGCCGCTACGTCTTGTAATATTAAAAAGGTTTCAGCATAAACCTGAGTAAGCAATTCTTGTTGTTTTTCTATTACAAGATCGGCTACTATAATTTCATAAGTAAAAACCGTTACACTAGCATCTAGTTCTGCCGAAGTTACTTGACCGTAAAGAAGAGGATATTTGTCTACGTTTAATTTATCCATGTCTAATTCGTCTATACTAAACGTATGAAAACTTTTTAGTTGTTTGTGTTCTTCCACTATCTTTTTAAGCGTATTGTTTATATCGACTACTGTTTGCATTAGATTTTTACTTTGTCTTTTAAATTTAAGTCCTTCTCGTAAGCCATAAAAGTAAGAGCTTGTTCTATATATATACTTTGTACGGCATCCATTTGCAAAATATCACCTTGTGCTAACTGATACATTATACCATACCATCCCCATTTATCATGTATTACGTCTCCTTCGTTATCTCCTGCTTTGTTAAATAGTGTTGCGTAGTGAAAATTAATTCCTTTCCTATGTTGCAAAAAAAAACCACTGCCGCTACAGCTATGTTCATAGGAAGTTTGAGCATTATTAAATCTCTATCCTTACTTGGGTCATAGACCTTAATGTCATATTTGTCTAATTTTTCGCTTGTTACTTCTCTAAATAGAATTGAGCATAATTTATTTAAGACATCAAATACACCATCCTTACATATCGTTTCTAAGTCAGCATATTCACCTACTGTTAATTTACTCATATCAGGAATAAATCCGTATTGTTTACCTTCTAATTCAAACCTTCTTATCAAAGGAAGTTTTAAAGTAAACGGATCGGGTTCACTAATTAACCAATTAAGATTTGTTGAGGCTTGTTCTATACTTTCCCAAGTAGCGTTTTTTAAAGAGTCAGGTTCTAGTCCAGCTAAAAGCTCTATACATTGTCTTTGTGCGGTAAAAGCATCCGTTTGTTTTTCATACATTTCCCATAGCTTCATGTACTGTCCTACAGTTATTTCGCTATAATCGTCTGGTAGTGTTATATTCATTGCATTACATAAGTTCCCTTTTTCCTAAGTAGTTTGTTTAGGCAAATATACCTAACCGCATCTACACCATGATTCCATGAATCAATAGGAATTGGTAATGTTTTTAAATTTTTATCTTGCTTCCATTTGTAGTTTCTAAACTCCTTTTGAAGATTTAAACTTGTATCCTTAATATAAATTTTATACCTCTTTAGGAGGTCAATTCCTATGCGGATTGAGTCAGCACCCTTTTTTGCAGGTTTGATATTAAATCCCCCCTGGTTATCTCCCCTATGTATTTCGTGAATGGCTTTAGGTTCAGCTGAATCCGCTATAATTTCTTCGTGTCTTTCAATTCCTATCTCTCTAAATTTAGCCATAATGTCTATGTTAGTTAGACCACCTGTATAAAGAAATTCTTCTATGTACAATTCATTGTCTTTAATCCACATTTTAACTAAAGCAGTAGGGTCAGAACTAAACCCCCAATCTATTCCCCAAGCTACAAACTTTGCTCTATTAGGAAGCTCTGTGTAAATATGAGTGCTAAATATTGTTGCTCTACTTTTTCCTCTCTCTCCTAATCCGTATATCCTCCAATAGTCTTCGTCTGTTTCTTTTAATAGTTCAATCTCTTTTATTGTATCCTCGTTTAAAAAAGGGTTATCTAAATAAGTAGACTTAAAAAAAGAACAATCGTCTCTTGGTATGACTTCATCATACACCCAGTGAAATTCCATACTTGGGTTGAAGTCCATTATTATTTTATCCGTAGTTCTTAAAGAAATCTGACGGTAGGTTTCAAGGTCTAGTTCATTGACCTCGTTTAAAAAAACGAAATTTCTTTTAGCACCCCGCATTTTTTGCGGTTGATCGGCGGAGACAAAGCACCAGGTATTACCAAATAGATTGTAAGTGTTTTCTGTTTTGTTATGGTCACGTTCATTATACCACCCTTCATTGTTTAGTATAGTAATAAAGTCTCTATATACTGACGCTCTTAATGATGGAAAGCTCTTGCGTACTACATCAATTACATAGCCTGCGTTTTTAAATTCATAGCACCAAGAACAGAGGACGTTTAAAATTGACCAAGTTTTTCCTGAACGAGTACCCCCTTGAAAAACAGCTACTCTTGTTTCACAGTTTAAAAGCTCGTAGTATGTTTTAGGCTGGTTTATCATTCTTGAACCAAGAAGGCGGTTTAATTGGTTCGTTAAAGGTTATTTCAGTTTCCGTTTGTTTAGGCATAAAGTAAGGAAGTAAAGCCGTGTAGTGTTTTAAAAATTTTTCTGAACTTTCCTCTTGTAATAAACTTAAAGCATCGTCCACGTATTGCATCTTCCCCTCCATCATTTTATCAAATAACTCTTTTGTAGAGGTAGTTACTTTATTCTTTACCCCTTTAGTTCTTCCTTTTGGATTGCCTGATTGACCTTTTTTATATCCCATTTGACTGTTCTTTACTGTTCTTTGCAGTGATTTTAAGATTCTTCTAAGTTACAAATCTTTCTTATCCACCTACCAATTTGTTTCTGAGTTGGTGCGTAGCTATGTATTGGGTCTATCTTATTCATTTCATACCTCCACCATTCTATATATTCTGTTTCCTCCCAACATATAGAACAAACGTAATCCTCTCTTGGCATATCCCCACAACATTCACTTCTTAAATCTTCCGCCCCTTCCATTATTTGCGTCTCAATTTTCCCCATATACTTCCTAAAAGACTTTCTTCATTGTAGGTGTATTGAGCTACATGAGTTTTTGTACCCCATCTGTTATCTACTTCAATAAAGTTGGAGTCTATATTGTGTCCGTCTTTTCTTAGTAAACATATTGTAGCTGCTAACCTGGTATTCCCTAAATCTCTTATAGATTCTAGTGAGGTAATAGTTTTGCATTCTTTTAGGTAACTAAGTAACCTTGTTTTGTGTGTCTCTTTACTCATCTTCTAATTTGTTTTTAAAGTGTTGTATTATTTCTTCTGTCTTTTGCTTGTAAAATTTCTTGAAATCCCCCTTCTCTCCTTCTTGCTTCCATAGGATAAACAAGACGTTTCTTAATCTTTTAGACTGCGACTTGGGTTCATCATATATGTCTAGGTCTATTTTATCTAACTCTTCTACTTCGTCAGTATTCATATTTTCTTCTCCCCTAAAATATAAGATACCGAACTGATCTAAAGTTTCGTCTATATTCATTACTTCACTTGAGGTTTTCTCTTGAGTAATAAACCTTAAAGAAACAGTTCTATCTTTCCTTCTAGTATAGCCGTCTAAAATTGCAGGGCAAAGTATCTTCATTGAGCTTGTGTTATGATTTTTAACTCTTCCTCTTTCTTTTCGTCTTCTATCTTTTGAATAGCTTTAAATATTTCATGCGCTACTTGTGGCACTATGGCGTTTCCGTAGGCTTTGATACTTTCGGTTCTCCATTTTGAAAAGGTAATACCGTCCAATCCTTTGGAAAACCCATCATCTCCGCCACAAATTGCGGGTTCAGTTGGAAAATTTTCCCAGTATTCCCCCGATTTATCACTCCCCCCAAGTCGCTCCCGTCCCAATTCTCCGACGGTCTTGCTGGTGTACAGTCGCTTTTTAGAGGTGTTGGAAGTAGACCCTTTATTGCTACTGTTAAAGGTGTTCCCCCCTGTGCGTACTTCTTTGTTCGATTGCTTACACAATCTGTTGTTGGCGTAGGCAACAAACCAAATTCTATCTCTTCTGTGGGGTGCGTTTTTGGAACAAGCTGGAAGTATATACGGTGCGACCTCGTACCCTTGAGCCTCCAAGTCAGCGCACACCTCTTCGAAAACCATTCCCCCTGACCAATTAAGTAAGCCGCGAACGTTTTCACCCACCACGTAGCGCGGGGCAACCTCTCTAATGATTCGCAACATACTGGGCCACAAGTGGCGTTCGTCTTCTTTTCCAAGTCTTTTCCCTGCAGTGCTAAAGGGTTGGCATGGGAATCCTCCTGTAAGGATATCAATTCGTCCAGCGTAAGCTGTTGCGTCAAAGGTTGTAATGTCGTCATATAGTTTTGAGTTTGGAAAGTGGTGTTTTAAAACTGTTTGTGCAAAAGGTTCGCGTTCACAATGAAACATATTCTCCCACCCCATCCACTCAGCCGCTAAGTCGAATCCTCCTATACCTGAAAATAGTGAGCCGTGAGTCATTAGTCTTCGCATGAACCTTCGTAGGCTTTTTCTAACTCCAACATTCGAGCTTCTACACAAGAACCACATTTAGATTTCTTATGTCTTTTACCGAATGTTTCTTGGTATAGGTCTATAACTTGCTCTTGGTTATTCCCTTTTAATTGTCCTGATCGTAAAACAGGCGCAAGTTCTTCCCTCCATAGGATTTTGTTCTTTTCGCTAAAAGGTTTAAAATATGGAAAACGATTGTTTAACCATTGCTTTCGCTTTGAGCATCCGCAATCTTCTCCTGCTATTTTATTAACTACTTCTTTTACTACTTCTGGTATTAAGTTTTCTACTGTGTCACCCAATCCTTTTTTTATTTTTTTGGAGGTAGTCTTTCGCTTTTTGGATACTTTGGTAGAGCGTGTTTTTGTTGATTCCTGTGGCATCTGATAATGATTTTAATGAATGAGAATGTAAATAATAAGATTTGAATACTTCTGCGTCAAACCATCGAATTTCTTCGAGTACTTTAAACGCTTCTGTAATCTGATCGTCTATGTCGTTTTGATTTATTACACTATATACATCTTCTTTATTTGCTAAAATATGTATAGGGTACTTTCTTGCTAATTTTTCTGCGTGTTTTTTATATTTATAGTAAAACCTGGAATTGCTACTAAATCCACATATAGCCATTGAACGACTTGTGTAACTCATAAGCTCTCCTCGCTTACATATAGGTTCGTATTTTTCTATGTTCTCTAAGTATGTTAGTGTTAAATCGTTTAAAAGGTCGCCGCCATAGTTTTCACCTACATATCTATTTGACATATCTAGCAGGTATTGATAGTTAGATTCTATAAAATTGCTAACGCAACTCATTAAACTTTTTAGTAAAATGTTTTCGTAGTTCTACTATTTCTTGTAAAGAAAACTTCCTGGTTTTGTTGCTCATAATTTCAATCTTTTCTGCAGTTCCTTCTCCAAACATTACGTCTAAGTGTTTTGCAAATAGATACTGTTCTCCCCCTCTCATATTACATCTCTTACATTGGGGCATCATATTAACCATACCATGTTCAGGTTCGTACAAAAATCTTGTACTCATCTTTGACCTACTTTGGAAGTGACCACAATCTGTTTCATAAAGCCAATCTTTTTTAGCTCCACAAGTAAAACAACTTATAAATCCGTTTTCGTCTGCATTGCTTTTCCTAACATATTTACTCAATGCATCGTCTAATTTCTTTTTTTCTGTAGACCTCTTCACTATACAATAGTACGAATTATATAGGCAAATACCAAAGCGTTAAGGTCTTTCATCTGGGTTTGGATATTCTTTATCTAGTCTTTTTTTAAGTCTTGCTCCTGCCCGATCAAACTCCCTTTTAGGAATTGGTTCGTTTAAGACATCCTTTAAATATTCGGCTAATGGTTTATATTCTTTACTGCGGACTATTGGTTTATAATCTTCTGACTTCCTTTTATTGTGTAGACGTTCTATTATTTCAGCTCTTACTTCCCCTTCATACCTACATAAAAATTCTAAAATTTCTGGTGTCTTTAATCTCTCAAATAGCTTTCCAAACTTTCCTCTTCTAATCATATTAAAACAAGCGCGAATTTCTTCTAGCTTAATCGTTGGGTGTTCTTCTACTATAGCGTTACAACAAAATATAAGTTCTTCATCTCCTGCTATTGTTTTGTTAGTATCCAACTCTTTTATTAACCTACCTACCTCTGCCATTATCCACCCCCTAACCATAGCAGGATTTTCTTTAATAGCAGCTTTAAGGTTTGTGCCTTCTAACCATGCTTTCTCAGGTTTTAGATTTAACGCTTTATCCTTCAGCAACAAAACGCTCAAGGGTGTCAGCATCGAAGTTGCCTTTACTAAATCCTTTTGTTCTTTTTTCATCTAAATCATTTTTAGTTCTTCTATTCCAATTTCTAGCTGTGGCTTTCCAATCTTCTATCTGGTTTCCTCCTTTTACTTTCCATCCTGTTTGTTCAAACCAATCAAAAAATTTGAATGCTTCCTCTTGTGTTGAACCTAGTTCAAGGAAGTATTCTACACAATCTCCTTCGGTTGCGGGTCTACCTTCCTTCTTTGGTTTAGTACTTGGTTTAGTACTTGTATTAGTATGTCGCACTTCATTGCGGTCGGCAACCGTAGTCTGTTGCGGTACAGTACCGCCATAATTTACGCGGTTTAACCGCAATATCCTCCTAAACTTTTCACCAATTTTTCTTCGTTCTCTAAAAACAATACCCGCTTTCACTAAACTATATAATGCTTTTTCTATAGCACTTTTAGTTAATTGGCAATGCTGCCCTAAGTGTTCGTTAGAAACGAAACAATCAAGACCATTTTTACTAAAACTATCTATCTCAATTATTATAAGTTTTTGTGTCCAGGTTAAAGTTTCATCAAGGTATAAATCTGCAGGTATCCAAATACCTTTAAAATTTCTTTTCATAATTTATATTTTGTATCTCTTAATCTTAAATTTAATTCTAAACCTATCCGATCTATTTCACTTCCTATCTGTGCGTGAAAATTAGTTTTACAATCCGTTTCAGAATATCGAAACAATAAATAACGTCTAAGTCTTTTTAAATCTTCTGTCCTAATTTTTGAGAGCATTGACATCTTCAACTCTTTGTTCAATCATATCTACTAATTCTTTTGCATCTGTATCTGTCCACTTTGATAATTGTGGTAGGTACATATAGAATCTTTTAGGGTCGGTATTAAACCACCTGTTTATAGTGTTTTTCCCTAAACCTAAAGTGTCGTTAAGTTTAACATGAGTGCCAAATTTAATTTTTATCCAAGTTCCTAAAGTCATTTTTATATAATTTTAAAATGGTAATTGTGTATCCGCTTTTTCTGCTTCTATATCCATAGCCTCAATTTGCTCTTTAGTCCACTTAGAATCTGAAGGTCTTTCTTTGTCTTCAGGTATATCTAGCTTAATTTTTTCTGTAGCTTCCCTCATTTTTTGTGTCATATCAAGGTCTACTAAATCATGTTCAAAAACATTTATTACATAATGAGGAAAAGTATCTCTTAAAGATAAAATTGTTTTAGCTAATTCTCCTGCCAAACTAAAGTAAGCATCTATAGCAGAATCATTCCTAGAAGGTAAAACACCCATCATAGAAATAGCTTGACCTAACGCCCAAGAACGTTCTATTACTTGTGATCGGTCATCTCCAACAGTAACCGACTTTTTAGAATACTTCCCGTCCTTATCTGGTCGCCTTACTTTTCCCCAAGAACCATAAGAATTTGTTCCTACAATTTCATATTCTACTTCGTCACCTATTTTAAAAGGTGAAGCTTCAGTTTTGTGATTTGCACTTACTTCTACATCGTCATCAAAGACATATAGCTGTTTAAACAATCTTCCGTGTGGACTGTCATAGTGTCCGTTCCCCGTAATATGGGTAATTTTTGCAATCATAATTTATCTATTTAAAATGTTTTCTTCTACTGTTCGTTCTAAAGTTTCATAGTTTAATTCACTATTTAGCTCTTCAGCTATGTTAGTTATATCAATAACGTGTTCTTTTATATGAAGTTCAATCTTTTGCACTTCGTGTCCTGAAGGGTCGCGTGGTGAATCGTAATCAACAAAAGCACCTTCTCCCCAACACTCGTAATGAACTTCTAAATAAGCTCCATTACCTAGTTTTATTTCACAACTATCCTTCATCTTCTTCTTCTATAAATTCGCAATGTTCTAAACAATTCGGGCATATACCGTATTCTGTCATAAAGCAAGACGCTCCACAACAATCTGAATAAAGACTCATTTGCACTTGCATTTTAAATCCCTTGCGGTAAAACAAATATCTAATAGATAGGTGTCTTCCTTAATTGACTTATTTAGAAAATCCACCCACTCAACAGATTCCTTTAAAATAGCTTCTATTTCAGGTTGGTCTTGTGGTAGTTTCTTAAACGTTTCCACCTTCATTTCGTATTCCTTTAACTTCTTTGCTCTGTACTTCAATGAGTTTTCAGTCCTCTTAATTAGTTCTTCTAAGTATTTAGCATCCATGATTATTTATTTATTTTGGTGTAATTCCACGCTTCGTTTAATTCATATTCAATAGCTACAATAGACATTTTATCTTTTTCTATTTGCTTTTTTTTAGCGTCAATTCTTTTGTCTAGTTCTTTGTCTAAACGCATTTTGAAAGTAGCTAATTCTTCTAAAGAAAAATTGTCTATTATTTCCTGAAAATTTATATTGTAGTCTTCCATTACGATATTAAACTTTTAGCGTACATATCAATCTTTGATAAAATAAAGTTTGGACAAACGGATTCACCTATTACTGTTTCGCCTCTCATTCCTGTAAAAGCATAATAAGTGTCAAACTCATTATTAGGTAGGTTAATAGCTATCCAATTAGTAGAACTTATTCCTACATACACAAACTCTTTTGCATCCGTTAATAATTCGTAACCCGCTTTTTGAAGTAGGTTTATAATCTTTTTTCTAGGCTTATTCATTTCTTATCTATTTATTGATTCGATACAAATATAAGGTAAATACCACAAGAATCCTAATTTTACCACAAACTAGAAATTATTATTGCAATGAAAACCCCCAACCAATTAAGGCTAGGGGGTGAATCATAGATGAAAAGTAAGAAAGAGAATGATACTTAACGCATCAAATATAATACATACCGATCATAGAAACAAACGGTTTTATTTTCTTCTGTTTTTTCCTAATACTATTGCTTGAATGATACGCTTTAAAACATTTACAACTTTATCGTCCTTAGTTGTTTCAGTTAGAGCTGTTATTGTACTTGCCAAAGTTATTACGGCAAGGGCAATTTCTGCCCAGTGGTTTGTTAATAGTTCCATATTATTTATAATTTTAAAAATTTGAATTTATCCTGTACTATAAAATTAGGACAGGTTTTTTTTGAATATTCGTTGTGACCATGAATTGATAAATCCCCTAACACCATTCGTAAGCTATCTACTATTCTTACAAAAGCCATTTCTTGCTTTACATTCATTGTATCTTTTGCTTTGCCTTTTTCATCTAGTCCTCCAACATACGCAACACCTATAGAATCTTTATTTTCACCTCTCACATGCGCACCTTGTGTACATATTTTTCTTCCCTTGTTTATGCTACCATCTAAATATATTACATAGTGATAACCTATATCTGAAAATTGTCTTGCTTTGTGCCACTTGGTAATAGTTTCTACGTCCACATACGCACCTTCTTTAGTTGC
>PDMW01007209.1_pt1 | contig 19907 bp, 17 predicted proteins | sample 1515511 | NCBI WGS metagenome assembly PDMW01 (sample SAMN07343023, study PRJNA328102) | Marine metagenome, whole genome shotgun sequencing project. | biome: marine; feature: bay; material: water; isolation source: viruses from water sample < 0.22 micron filtered, nuclease treated, low... ... | reverse complement strand
AGGCTACAGTCCGAGGACCGTGCGCATCGGATAGGTCAAGCGAATAAAGTAACTTATATTGATTTAGTTTCGCCCGATACGATAGACGAAAAAATACTTAACGCTTTACGTAGTAAAAATAATATTGCGGGTCAGGTGTTAGGCGAAGATGTACAGGATTGGTTGCGTTAAAGGTTACTCTTTTTCAGACTCGTCACTGAAGTACAAAGCTTCTATAGTTCCAATCCGTATCATTAAGTCTTGAACTTTTGTTTGGATTTGTCTTAACTCTTCAAGATCGCGGTCAAGTCCTTCGAGTAACATATCTTGACGCGCGTCGGCGGGTAATGAACCTAGTTGTCCACGCGGCCATAGTATACGAAACTCCGAGTTCGATTTTATTTCTACGTCTTTCATTTCAATGCTATACTCTAGGCTCGTGAGCCGTGACTCGATAGTAAAGTACGCCATAGTAGCTATCGCTGTAAAAGCGATCATACCCAATATATTTTTTAAAGGTATAGTAACCTTGGTATCTTCTGAAAGTTTAGTCATTTTATATAATCTCGTTTACCTGCTTTAACAACGTCTAAAAGCTTACGAGCTTCTTCAGGCTTCATAGGTTTCATATCTTTATGAAGTTCTTTGTCATACGCTCTAAGCTTTTCATGTGACTTGGCCGTGGGCCATTTAATACCACTAGCTACAGCCTTTTCCTTTGCAACTTCTTCATCCTCTACAATTTTACCGTCCCATAACCCCGGTATTAAGGTAGGAACACCGTCAATGTCTACTTGATAAGTATAAACAGTAGACATAGTACCGTCTTCGTTTTTGACTCCCTTGCCTTCGGCTAAAGTTGTATAATGATGTTTTAATATTGGATCCACTTTAGCGAACCAATCCGCCTATGCCCATGGTAAGAACAGGATCGTTAGCGCCAAATACTTGCGCAAACCTTTGTGCAGACTCAGGTGTTATAGATCCCTGAATCCCAACCGCTGTAGGGTTCGTTGTAGGTGAGGTAACTGGTCCAGTTGCAACTTGCCTTTCAGGGTTGGGCCGGATATTACTAGCTCGGGGGGAATTAACAGAGCTAGTCGTATTGGGTTGTATTTCATTGAACTGTATTTCAATATCGGAACTATCGTTTAGGTCCCTTTCTAAATACCGTGTTGTTGGAATAGGTGCTGAACGAGGCAACTGATCTGTCAGACCAAAGGGTGGAATATACATAATGTACTTTTTAGCTTTTTGAAGTATACCTAAATTTTCAGCAGGTTTGGAGTCTTTTAAAGATTTACCAAACGCGGCTAAAGCCTCTGCATCTGAAAACAACATAGCTAACCTACGGTTTCCTACGGTAGAAGGACCGTCAACAAGTAAATTACGTAAAAACTGACTACCTGCTTGTTCCGCTATAAATCCGCCGCTCATTCCAAAGTTGAACCCAAATAATCTGCTAATGGCTTGTTTTAAGTTTTGTTGAGCAATAGTACCCGCTGTGGCACCCGCTAAACGCAAACCTAACATTTTTAGCGCGGAAGGTTCGCTAAATAGTAAGTCTTGATAATCGTTAGTTTTGTACGCAGTGTCAGCTTCATTAAACGCTTTCAAGGCCTGCTCAACAGTTACTTTGTGTTTTGGTTTGATTAGTTTTTGGTCTACCATTAAATCAAGTAAACTATAATCTGTATTTTTATCTAACCCCGGAATGTTTCTTTTTAAAAACCCTATTAGCTTGTCAATGTTTTTTCCGTTCATAGAATCGGAAGTCTCCATTGCTGCTTGAAAAATAGAGGAAGTAAACGCTTTTCTTAATTCTTTATTACCTACTTCAACAGAAATGGTTTCACCAGTTATTTCATCTTTCTGGATAATCTTAAGTTTTTTACCTTTAGGTGTGGCCTTGTCAATTTCATATAGTAAAGACTTTATAGCGGCCACAGGTCTTTTACTGTTCATAGCCAGTATTAAAGCTTTTGTAGGGTTTTCTTTCTGAATTTCTTGCAACCCTAACCTACCTAATAAAGCCTCTGCTATCTCAGGTTGGTTATTTAATACAGCCTTATCTACCATCCCTGCGGTTATTGAAGGCGAGTTAATAGGATCATTGTTTATATTGCGGACAAATTTTTCAGCTGTAATTACATCATCCATATTACTATAAACACTGGTGTTACCAAATTTTTCTAATAAATCACTGTTTTTATTTTTAAAACTATTAAAAAGTCTATCTTTAACTGCTATAATTTTTTCTGGCCTATCAAGTCCTTTTATTTGTAAATCAACCTCACTAAAAAAAGGTTTCAACCGCGTTCTAAAAGCTTCGTTAACAAGATCCGTCGTGGTATATTTAGCAAAATCTTTCTCTTCAACTACACCTTCTTTTATTAAAAACTCAGCAGCAGACTCAAGAGCTTCAATGTTATTTATCTGTGAACTTTGTGAACCTCTAAATACTGAATCTACTAAATCAGAAGCATGCATAGTAAGTTTACCTGTCCTTGCTTTGCTTTTTACTTTGTTTAAAAAAGTTCTTGCAAAAACATCAAACTTTGCTCTTGAAAAATTCCTTGCCAGATCATAGGCGGCTCGTTCCCCGGCCTCACCTAGATCTAAATCTTTTAAAATAGCTTCTGTAACATTGTCCGTAATTTTGGCTAACGCTGCATTTTTAGGTATAGATGCGCCCGCTCGGAGGTTTCTAGCTTTCGTAAGCAGTTGCGATCTTAATCTCACTAACTTATCAGCCATTAAAGGATATTCTTTGCGAGCATCTTTTACACTCATGTATTTAGAGGCCTTAGAGTCTGTGCCTATAACGGATAGTGCCTGATCCGCGCTGTTAGTATTAGATAGAACCGACCTTACGCTATTGGCTTGATCTAAGCGAAGAACCATCTCAGCCATTTTGCTTTCAGCGGAAGCTAACTTGCCATAACCTTTATTGTCTTTAAGGCCTAATAAAGCTTTTTCATCGGCTTTAGTAAACGTTTCACCTTTTGGTGGATTTTCTTTTTTCGCTAAAAGTTTTCGATACGATTCAACATCTTTTCTGTATTGTCTTATAACGGCTTCGTCTTTATTAGATAAAGTGAAAAATTCAACCATTTCCTGAAGCTGTTGAGACATTCCACCTAAACCTTCTCGGGTGTCAGCATCACTAAACTCTTTACCTTTTAAAACCTTTACGATGTTAGGTAAGTCCTGTGGATCAGGTTCTCCCGCTACCATTGCGGCCAACCTGTTATTGCCGCTTATAGGTGTAAAGTCTTCTACAACGTCTTCCTTAAAATTAAGAATAGCGTAATTATCTACGTTGTTCCACAGTTGGTTTTCATGTTTATCAGCGGCTTCCGCAACGTCTTGTACTCGTTTATATAAACGTTCAGACGACTCAAGCGTGGATTTATTTAAGCTACCCCCTAAAACTTTTTCTGATTTCTCAAAAAGGTCTTGTATAGAGGAGTCTAAAATATTTTCTAAATCAGCTCTGTACTTACTTCTCATTAGTACCGCTGCTTGACTTAAAGATGCACGATCCCCCTGTGACACTAACATGTATATAGGTTTAAGAAGCGTATTAGCCTCTATAGCCCTACCCTCCGCAGTCTTTGTTTTTAAGTATTTTTCAAAACCCTTAAAAACAGAAGAATAACCTGTGGCCATTTTAGTCCAGTCTTCATTTTCCCATTTTAAGTCACCTACTCCTACTTTTATACCACTATCTATTTGCTCTTGTTTTTCTAAAATATCTTTCTGTATTTCTTTTAGGGTAGTTGAATCTAAACTTTCAGTTTCAAGCCTTTTTCGGTCTATATCAATTTCTTTTTTTAGCCTTTCAACTTCATTCGCAGAACGAACTTTTGCTTGAGCCCCCATTTCATCAAAAAACTCACCAATTTTTTCGTTGGTTGTTTTTAAAATCTTACCTGAATCATCTACATCGGGTGCAAATTCAGGACTGCTTCTCACCAGTTCTATAAATCTTTTTACACCTTTTTGATCCAACTTATTGACACCTTTAGACATCGTTTTTTTCATAAAAGCGTCTTTTAAGTCTTTAGGCGTAACTTTACCTGAATAGGTGTCCGCCGCAACTGCCGAAAGCCTCGAGTTTATAAGTTCACTACCCGCATCTTTGATGCGTTTAGCTATGGACCCTAAACTACCTGCTCCTAAAATTTCAGTAAGTACCCGCGACGTTTCGCTGTAGGGGTTATTTACTTGGGATACGTAAGCACCCAAAGCCGCACCTGTTCCATATACAGCTTCTTTTCCTAGAAAGTATAAAGGTCTTTCTGCCGCTTCACGCGTGAAGTCAGACGCGGCTTTTTCAATAAAACCTGCGGCTCGATATGTAAGAGGAGCTTTACCACTACCTGTAGTAACGCTTTTTTTAATTAAGTTTTTATACTTATTACCCACTAAAAGATTTTCTAAAAAATCATCCAACTGTTCAGGATTGGTTTTTTTAGCCACGTCAAACTGTTTTAAAAATTGTGTAGCTGTAAGGGCTTTATTTACATCTTCGCCATCGGGATTTGTTTTACGGTTAAATCGTCTATTTGCCACGGCCTTTGCTTTGGCATTCAGTGTTTCGGATCCCTTCTTCAAGTTTTTACCTAAACTTTTACTTAATTTACCTACAGGTCCCGAGAAACCCGCAGAGGGTGCAAGAATAAAAGACGCGGTTTCACCCGCTACACCACTAGGTTTCATGCTAGGAACAGTGGGGTCGGGTTCTCCTATTAATTCATCCTCAATTCTCCCTACTTCCATTGCGCCAAATATACCACCGGCGATTATGAAAGGGCTTTTTACAAGAGCCGTAAGCAAGGGGTGAGGAGTAACTATCGGCGCTGTAAGTGCCGCAGCCGCCGACGCGCCCACACTCGCACCTATGGCCTCAGGAAAAGATCTTGCTAAACTATAACCAAAGGATGCAGCTCCTTTTCCGTCAAACCCTTTTACATTACTAAAATTTACAAGCATGTCTTCATCTGACATAGCTAACTGTGCCTTAGGTTTTTTAAGGTCTTCTTCAGAAGTTATTAAATAAGGGGAAACACCGCTTTTAAGTTCTTCGTATATTAAAGGGTCAGAACCTTCAGGTAGTGTATTATTTATTTCCGCTATCATAGTTGCTGTGGTAGTGGACAGTCCGTAATTAGACATAAGTTCATTAAACTCAGGCTTGGTAAAATTAAAAAGATTTTCCGACTGTTTTTCTTTTAATTCTTCCTTAAGGTCCGTCCTAACTTCTTCACGTACCTCGGCAAGTTTAGGTGCCGCTAATACTGCGCCTGATTTTAATAAGTTACTGGATATCATAACTTAACCTTTACCGTTTATCTCGATTTGTAAAACTTGCACTAAAACCTGACGCCATACCTTGTTGTCCATAACCTTGGTTAAGTTGGTTTATTTGGTCTGAAGTTAACCCTTGCGCAGATTTTATATTATCCACCACACTTGTACGAGTTTCTCCTATCTTAGTGGTCCTAAGACTTGGAAGTGTGTCGTCTATCATAGCGAAAGTTTCTCGAATAATAGCTAAATCTGAAATTGCACTAGCTACGAGCGGTACTGCATTTCTTGCTTCTTGCACGTCTTTTTTCGTGCTAACATTTTTAGGATCATAACCCGCGTAACCGGGAATTTTTGAGGACGCGTTAACATAAAATTGAGAAAGTTTATCCAAAGTCCTATCCAGAACCGCCACATATTCTTGGTCGCTTACAAAAGGTCGGTTAGGTTTTAGTAGATCAGATTCCTGTTTTAGCTGTTTCTGCACGGAGGCTATTAATCGTGATCCTTCGGGAGCGGTACCCATAATATTAACAAGCGCATCGTTTGAACTAACCCTCATTTGAGATTTCGCTTGTTCAAGCTGTGCTATAAAGGTTGATTTAGGTATAGCGGGTTTACCGCTAAGACCGAGGGTAGAAACGTTAGAAAGTAAATTCTTCACCTGACCTGCGAATTTATGTAAACTAACTATGGAGGTACCGCCCGCTTCTTCCGCATAAAGACCCTCTAATTTTGGACCTAATTCACGAGAGGCATAAAGAGATGGATTATTAAAATCAAACTGTCTTTTGCCGTTTTTGTTTACAACAAGATTTGGAAGCACTTCTCTAATATCAGGCACATTCCCGTCAGGATCAATAAAACTGTCTTGTTTGATCCTATACTCCTCACTGTCAACATCTAGCGGAGGAACGGCTATATTTTTCAGTCTTGTCCCTCTTTTGACGTCTTGAGGTTTTACATCACGTATTGCATCTAAGTCTATATTACCACCATATGCCTCTTCAATAGCCTTTATTGTACTAGGGGAGGCCTGTAATAAAGCTTTTATGGCTGCCTCTTTTTTAGGAATTACTATATCCGGGTCATATTTGTTTTGAATTTCTTCTAGGGTAGAAGGGGCAAACACAGACAAAGCCAGTATTTGCTGACCACTTAAGGGGTTTTTAGGCCGATATTGTCCTGTTTCATCGTCCATTTCCCCATCTTGTGCTTGGGAAAGAGCTCTATTTGCAAATATAGCTTTAAAATTCTCAAAACCTAAACTACTGTCTCCACTGACTGCGCGGGCAAGTATTTCTGGATTTGTAAAAAGGTAAGGTTCATTGGAGGGCTTTATGTCTATTAAGGATACCCTGCTTCCATCTAAAAGTTCAATTGTACCACGCTCGGCTTCTTTTTTCTCAGCTAAAATTTTTAATTCAGCTGCAGCTTTTTTAGCATTGGCAATATCTAATGCGTTTTTTCGGCTTAAATAGTTTTGCCTCGCCGTAAATTCCCGTCCCTCTTGGGCAGCAAGCTCTCCTGAAGCCATATTAAAAGCTTGTAGATCTAAGGCGCGTTGCTCGGCGGCTTGACCTTGTTTGAATTTCTCAAGTTCCCCGGCCCGCGCACCGATGTTACCAACTACCGGATTAAAAGACGTGGCCAATCTCTCAGCGAAACTCATGCTACGATCTGTCGGAGAAGCAAGAGCTAACCCGCCTTGAGCAATATCAAAAAGCATTTGTGCTTGAGTCATACGTTTTTGGTCCGCGAAAGCCGCCTCGCGGTCCTCGGTGCCTAGTATATTAGCCATTACATTACTCTTGGCTTGATATATGTCGTTAAGTCTGTTTTCGTAGGACTTTGGCGCTCCGCCTTCTGCCATGTGGATAACAGGTCCCCCTTGGCTAAAATTTACGGGGTCGGGTTCTCCCATTCCTACAGTGGACATAATCCCCTCGGCCATCGGGCCTTCTATGGGTGCCGTCATCTCTTCCGCCGCGAGACCTCCTATTCCTTGGTCTACTGCCGCCATCTGCATTACGGGTTGCAGTAAAGTAAGAACCGACTCGGGTGTTGCTTGTGAGTCTTCTTGACCTACAACACTTGTAAGTTCCGCGTACCGCGCTTCAATAGGCTGTTCGTCGCCGCGTATACCGTTGATAACTTGCTCGTAATTCTCGGCATTATCAATTTGTTGCATCTGACCTTGAGCCATTTCAAGTGCACCTTGCAGTTGAGTCGGGTCAACGCCTTGTTCTTGAGCCATCATCGCCATTTGATCCATACCCATTTCAGGTTGAGGCATCGCAGGGCCACCGTTTGCAAACATTTGTCTACCCATTACATCTCTACTCATCATAATTTTACCCTAACCTAAAATAATCCTGCTTGTTTCCCGCCCGCTACCGCGCTTAAACCGGCTAAACCTGTACCCAGTACCTGTGTTGCGGCTGAGGGATTACCCCCCGAACTAGCTGTTATAGTTTGTTGACTGGAAGGAACACCCCTCAATATATCAGACATAAACTGTAAGTTCTGATACGGAGCGTTGTATAGTGACATCTGGTTGTTATACGACGCGTCCAGACCTAATTGTTGTTGCTGCTGTTGTTGTCTGCCAATAGTCATCGCTGTATTTATATCGTTCATGTTTAGGTTTTGACTAAGTTCGCCTAAAGAAGCTTCCTGTAATCCTAATGTTCCTAAAGCAGAACCGCCTGCAATACCTAATTGAGCTGCGTTTTGACCCCTGTTTTTTGCAGCTTCAAAAGCACTTTGTGAACGTTGAGCCGCGCTTTCGTAACCTGCTTGACGCATTTGAGCTGCGGTCTGCGCTTGTTGGTTCAGTATGTTACGTGTTAGTTCAGATTCTTGTATACCTTGACGGGCTCCGCCAAATGCACCAATACCCACGGCCTGCGAACCTTGTTGCGCCTGTTGTATAGCGCCTTGACGTTGTATATCAGATAAAGCCTGCTGAACCGCTGCATTCTCATAAGGGTTAAAGAAAGCTTGGGCGCTGTTAGGGTCATACATTTGTGTGGTTCCTGCGAGACCCGCAGTGCTATCCATTAAAGTTTGTTGAGCATCACCCATTGTGTAGCCCGCTTGTTCTAAATAAGGTTGATAAACACCAATACCAGATTCGGCGAGGCCGCCCGCTAATGTTTGTAAACCCGATTCTGCCGCCACAGATTGTAGCGGAAGAGGCTCAGTGGCCTGTTGGTTTATAAGGGTCCTTGATGCATCTACAAGAGCTAAACGCTCTGCCTGCATCTCAGGAGTTTCACCCGTTAACTGTGTTGTAATTTCAGACATTACGCGGCCCTTCCACGCTTTTCTAGATTTCTCATAACAGAGTACATGTTTTTAATGCCGTTGTTAAGGTCCCCGTTTCCTAGACCCCTAACAGCTTTTGTTGTCATGACAAACTCTCCGGGCATTAACATAGCTTTCACGCTATCCTTACCTGCAATACCCTCGTCAGGTGATATCCCGCCGTTGCGTCTTGGGAAAACATGCCCACCTTCAGCTCTTCCATAAATAGGGTTGTTGTTTCTATCATAACCTATAACAGGAGGAAGGTTAACAACGGGTAGGGTTCCGCCCGGGTATTGTTCAATAGCTTTAGCGTAAGCGTCTTGAATCATACTCGGTGCAGATTGTCCTTTAGCGGGGTTTATATAAAAACCTGTATTAGGGTCTACATTACGACCCGTATAGAGACTATATCTTTCGGGATCAGCGGCCATTATATCACGAGCGGACATTGGAGTTCCGTCGGGGTTAAGTCTAATTCCACTTAGCGGTGAAATTTCACCATCAGGTGTATCAAAGCCGCCGGCAACCGCCATTGTTGCTAAACCTGCGCCCGCAAGTGGACCGTATTTTCTCAAAAGGCTAGGGCCTTGTGATTTTGCAAAATCTGCAAAGCCTTGCTCGGTAGCCTTTACTCCTAATTTCGCTACATGATCTTTATAGCTATCGAGAAGCACTTCTCGTGAAGGTCCTGACGGAAAAAAGAAATCTTTAGTGTTATCGACAAAACCCCGTAATCCATCGCTGAAGGGTACATTCTCCGGGATTTTACTTAAATTTTGCAAATCCATGTTGAAGTTAGGCTGCCCTAATCCCGATTTTAAGTTAATCGTTTCACTCGCTATAGACTCTGCTTGTACAGGGCTTATGGTTGTCTTAATACTTGGAACAGGACCCGCTACCGTGTTTGACTGAGCAAGAATTTCGCTTAAGGTTTCTCCACTCTGTACCGTGTGTACAGCACCGTTAGGAAGCGTTATTTTTTGACCAATACTTATAAAATTAGGGTCTTTTATACCATTTGCCGCTGCTGTTTCAAGAACTTGATTTGAAAGCATGTCATTACCCGTAGCAGCGGAAAGTATGTCATTACCCGGAGTAGGGGTTGATGCACTATTCGCAGCTTGGCTCGCTTGTTCTGGGGTTACTGGAACACTTGAAACATAGTCTCCGCCGCCAAAATTACCCGCTCTTATAGAGTCGCCGAACTGTGAAAATCTTCCGCCTACATCGCCAAACGCACCACGAACGTTTTCAGTAAAACTTCCCGCGCCTGAAAATCCTGCAAAAATCCCGCCCGCTGCACCAGACATCAAACCTGATTTAAGAGCGTCACCAATACTACCACCGTTTACAAGAGTACCAATACCTGATCCGAGGGCCGCGCCAAATATAGGACCTAATGGGGTAAACATAGAAAGAGCTATAGGCAATACAACAGGTAATGCTTTCTTAACAACTTTAACAACGCCTTTTATAGCTTTACCCACACCTTTCAATATTTTCTTTAAGAAAAACTCGGGTAACCCTGTGTCAGGGTTAAGGTCGTTTTCATCAGCACCTACAACATAAGCTTCAGGGTTATCGACACCCGCTTCACTTAAAATATCATAGATACGCTGTTTAATTACATCGTCTTTTAAAAACTGTGCAGGTATTACAAGCTCGCCTGTAGCAACGTGAGCTAAGGTATCATCTTCATTACGACCATATTCCGCCATTCTTGCCGCGATTGCAGGTAAACTTGCAACTCTTTCGTCGTCAAGGTCTTCGTCGTCTTCACCGTAAACCGCATCAAGGTCTTCGTCGGACATAACAAAATCGCCTATACCTCCGTCAGGTACATCTTCTACATCAACATCCGCGTCTATTTCCTCTTCCGAAGACACTTCATCAAAGTCCTCTTCTTCAAACTCTTCGATGTTTAATGCTTCTTTTGCCATTATGCTGCTCCGCCGGTAATGCTCTCGGGCATAGTTACTTGTACCATTGTACTTCTTTTTTCTGCTCCCGTCCATGTAGAATTGCACATTGGGCAAAATCCATCAGGATAAGAATTTATCTCTTCTATAGTGTCTACCTCATTACCACACGAAGTGCAACTAACTACGTCACGACTGGAGGCGGGTCTCCAAACGCTGCCATCATCCATTGTAAAAATTGTGTCTTCGCTCATGTCGTTGTCACCGTTACGCTTCCCGCGCCCCCTGTTGCTGAAGAACCTCTCAAATAAGGTTTGTTAGATACTGTAATACGAAGCTCGTCTCCATACTGAAAAACCCCGCCAATAGGGAGGTTATAGTTGTCTGTTTGTAATTCTGGTAGCGTTAAAGAGGACGCTTGCCAAGGTCCCGGATTATTAACTTGTTGAATAAATACGGAGAAAGCCCGAACCACCTCTGACATAAAAATAGCGTCATACTCTTGAGGAGCATTTGGAAAAAGCGGGTATACTAAGCCACGACTCATCTTCTACCATCCTGCCTAATTTCTACGCGCGGCGTCCCTAACCTCCACATTACGCCTGTTTCTGAAGATTCTATTTTCAATCCAAAAGAACGTCCGCGTAATCTTATACGTACCTGATTCGTGAACTGCTCCACAGGTACCGTTGCAGTACGATTAATTGTGCTTGACTTTGTTCCGTCGTAATTAGCTCCGGGAAAATCCTTGACCTCTAAAGTAAAGTCTACACTAGGGGAAGGGTCGGTAGATCCGTCAAATGTAACGTCAGGTATTAACTTACTTAAAAAAGCAAAGTTATCACCCGCTCCAATAGATACAGGACTGCTCTGTATGAAAGCGTCTATGGCCGCAGGAGGGTTAACACTACCATCATCATCACCAAACTCGTGATAATACAGATGTCCGTCCGTACTTGCCGCGATAGGGTATTGGTCAATACCGCGATCTATCCAAAACGTTCGAGCTAAGTTACCGTAATACCAAGCTTTTTCCGTATAGTTGTAAACTACATATCTATCTATTTCATCAGAATCAGCAGAAGGATAATACCACCATATTTCCGAGTAAGACGAATTAACAGCAGCAAACACTTTTTCAGCTTGTAGCTGATTAAAATCATTAAACACGTAAGCCCTTACAGTACAAGGAAGCCTTTGAACTTGACCTGTATAAATATAGAACTCTTCTTCGCCCATCCAAAACACAGTATCGTCCACCGCAATAGCAGACAAAGGACCCGCTACCGTTATATTTTCTGAAATCATTGAAATACCAAAAGTAAAAGGAGCACCTAAATATTGCATAGCGTGTAAAGACTTGTCAGTGAAAACAAGTATCTGTTGCCGTGTTTCGAGGGCCGTGATTATTTCAGAACCTGTACCTATGCGTAGATCACCTGCCGTATTCGTAGCTTGGGCTGACCAAACAAGTGGGTTTTCTTGGTCTGAAAAACGAATCAGTAAGGGGTCTTGAACCCCAATATTGTCTTGTGGATCACAACCAAAAACAATGACGTGCCTGTCGCGGTCCGATATCATAACTTGTTTAGCGACGGTCGGTGTTGTTGCGTCCGCGCCCGCTAGGTCAGACAAAGCAATCGCACGTAGGTAAGGGTTAGCCGATGTTGACGAATCCCAATAAAATATACCCCCGTCCCTTACATTTATCAGTAGGTCTTCACCAAAGTTGTCGTTAGTCCATATACGTAGAATTTCACCCGTTGTCGGGAAATTAGCACCAGAGCTCCATGAACCACGGCCATAAGTACCTGAACCCCAACCGATACCCGCCACAGTTGTGTCTAAACCCGTGTTAACTTGATAAGCACCCACCACAGACGAACCACCATTACCTGTATCTGAAGCGTTAGCTGTTACAGGAACTGGGGTATAAACCCCGTTTACTGTAATAGCCGATACCGTATTTACCTCACGAGCCTCTATATTGTAAGAGTTTGCGCTAACAATCTGCGTTATTTGGTATTCTTGGTTTAACACCGCTGCGGTTATATTACCACCTAATGTAACTGCCCCGCTAAACGTAACAAAATTATTTACCTCCGCTCCGTGGGCCACGTCTGTTACTAAGATTGTTGAAGATCCGTTGGTCGCGCCAAACGTTACATCTCCCGCCGCAGTTGTTGCGCGGATAGGTGTAATGTCGTTGAAACCACCGCCCTCGGATATGTAGTATTTAAAGTTAGTGCCTGTTCCTATATAGAAAGACCCGTTTAAAGCCACAAACGGCTTAAGGGCTCTACAGGTTCCTAAGAACGTATCTGATGATTGTTTTATCCAACCTCCAATTTTCTCAGGAGTGCTAAACCTAAACCTAACCTTATCGCAGTCGTACCACCCGCCTTCATTACTGTAAGCAGTAGTTTCCCTAACGATACCGGGTCTAAATTGTAATTTCTGCAAAGGCATATAAGCTACCTTTCTTTATGCAGTTGTTCTTGTGTAGGCTTTAACATGTGTTATCTCCTCTGTCGTTGTATTATACACACATCCCCAGATAAACAACATAGGTACAATAGTCGTGTCGGTCGTGTCGTATGGAAAAACGTGAGAATTATTCGTACACCATGTTTGCATTACATCAGGGTCGGCTTGAAAGTACACGTCAACGTTTTCATTTACATTACCCGACTCATCGTGAATGCGGGCGTAAAATGGATAACTAACGGCGGGAAGAGCGTCGTTTATTTTATTATAATTATCTACATCAACGCGCTTCATTTCCCCGTCTGGTATAACAAATTTTGCTAAAACATCTGTCGTAACAGTATCAAACTTTAAACCATACCATTTTCTATACTCTTGGTAAGTAGCGCCAAATCGAGTTTTTATTGTATCTGTTAAAGCATCAAAATTATAAAATGAAATTGTATTGTTTACATTATACGGCGGTCTTTGTGCTGTATACTCTCCAACAAGGTTCATAGAGTTATCATCATAAGAAGGGACTTCTCCTGAAAATTCATTATTTAACTTTGTTACTATTACCTGACCCTCGGTAGTATCTACAGCATAATCTGTTCTTGCAGCACTTCCGTTTAAATAGGTGGTATCTTTTACCTGCGCTGAATCAATCAAGGAAATACGATCAACCTGATCTTGTACCGTAGTGTATTGATAATATAAACTTTCGGCAGCTTTATTGGAAAGCGGAATGTTTACCGTATCATCCGCATTTAAGACAGAATGAACTTCAGCTATTCTCTGGTTTGTATCGGTTAGGATCGTTATTTGAACACCGTCTCGCGTTATATGTGAATAAGTAAAAGTCATTAAACTAATTCCACAAAGTTGTTAGTTGTAGAGAGGCCGAAAATACCGTTTACAAAAGTAGGGCTAGTGTTTCCACCCAAAGTTGCTACATCCCAAGCCCATCTCCCAAAGTTGGTTCCGTTAGAAAAAGTAGCAGAAGTTCTTGCTAATTCTACATCGGGACTTCCGCTATTAGTTGTTTGTCCAAGGTATAAGTTAAGTGTTGTAAAACCGCTATTGTTAAAGGTTTTTGAACCAGAACTTACACTGATAGTAAGATTAAAGGTTCCCGCTAAGTTTTCGGTCTGTGTAATTTTACAAACATTGCTACTTTGAAAAGAACCAATAGCGTCGTCGGTCATACTTCCCATAAACCCTTCTCTGTAGCCACTTTGGTCAAAATATTGACCATCAATGTATGCGGCAGATATAGCCGTGCCGTGTATGTTTGTAATAGCGGGTGTTCCGTAAAAATCTGAAAATTTAATTGTACTGCTAGAAGGAACTGCATTACCGTCTTGATCTACGGTGCCCGCAGGAACAAGACCCGCACCCGCATAATAACTACTTAAAGGTAAATCTCCACTACCCCCGTACTCGGCACTAAGGCTTCGGTTAGTACCTGCGGAAGTTCCAAGAGATAGTGCTCCCGAAGTAACAAGCGGCATTAGTTCATCTCCTCAATCTGTTTCTTGAGTTCATTAATCTGTGCTTGTTGTTCTTTTACCGCTTCAATCAATAGACCTACCATGTTACCATAAGCAACGGTCTTAGTATCACCTTCTGTACTAACAACTTCAGGTAACACCTTTTCAACTTCTTGAGCAATAACACCAGAATATACTTTTTCTTTATCTTCAAGGTCATTTCGGGTATAAGTAACACCTCTAATTTGTGATATTTTTTCAAGTGCGTTTGGTATTACTGTAATATTTTCTTTCAGTTTCTCATCCGAGAAAGCAGTAACATCACCTGTAGCTGTTAAGGCTGTTGATACTAACACACCATCGCTTCTAACTTCTAGTCTCTCATTACCTGCCGCAACAACTCTCCATTGGTTTGCTGCATGGAACTGCGTATATGTATCAGTATCACCTGAATGTATAATTTTATTTGGCGTGTATAGGTCGTTGTATATAGTTAAGCCACTGTCGTTAATACGAGCACGTATACTACCACCTGTGTTAAAGTTCATTATGTTTGTACTAAATTGAAAATAAGTATCTGTATCTCCATCGTGATACATTCTATCTCTTAGATAAATATCCTCAACGTCATTAATTATATTGCCGTTCATTTGCAGTTGACCTGCCATCGTCAACGTACCTGTAAAGGTATCACTGGTATCGCTTCTAAGGAATTGTGTGCTGTCAATACCATCCAAATTATCTGCTTGCTTTGCTCTGTCAACCCTAACCCCATAAGTGTTAGCGCCATTCCAACCCATAAGGGTTGGGTAACTGGAAGACCAAGCAACAGCAGGGTCTGTGTTACTACACGAACCACCACTAGGTGTTGTACCTGCTGATGCGTCAAATATAGTATGTCCATTGCCGTAGTTTTTCCATGCTAACTCACCAACGACATTTCCTATAACAGCAGGAGAAGTATTCCACGTTGACCTAGTTTTTGCGCGTAGATAATCAGCACCTTGAATACCATCAAGTGTATCAGCATCTAATCCAGAACCCGAGCCTTGCGATAGATTAAGAGTAACTGTCCCTGACGTACCACCTCCCGTTAGTTGTGTACCCGCTGTAACGCCTGTAATATCACCTGTATTTGTTGTATAACCGGCACCGTTAGTGATAGCGTTGTTATTTAATGATATATTAGCCGTACCATTGAAGGAAACACCTGCGATTGTTCTAGCCGTTTGCAGTGCAGTTGCTGTTGCCGCATTACCTGTGGTATTTTGGTTGAGTGTTGACACGTTTAATGTAACAGCACCCGATGTGCCGCCGCCCGTAAGCCCTGTTCCCGCAATAACCGATGTAATATCACCTGTTGGTATGGTGGCCACCTGTGTATCTACATAAGCTTTTATAGATTGTTGTGTGGCTAACTTAGTTGCACTATCTGATGTCATATCATCTTCGTCTAGTATATCTGTAACTGTGACTGAGCCAGTTCCAGACAAGCCATCAAACTCTACTGTACCTGTTACATCTATACCTGCGGAAGTAACGCGCATATATTCTGTACCGCTATCGCTTCTAATACGTACACTGCTACCATCGACAGTAAGCACTGAACCATTCTTTGCTATTGCAGTACTATAAGGGCCATCTGTATCTGTAAGTGTTATTGTTGGTTGTGTACTTGATAGTCCTATATTACCTGTTACATCTATACCACCTGTTGTTGTAGCAAACTTCTTAACATTGTCATAGTATAAATCGATAGAACCATTACCATCTGCCGTCAAATATGTTTCAGTGCCTGCACCTGTTCTTAATCGTAAACTTGTAGCATCTATAAATAAGTTACCTGTACCGCCTTCCTTAATATATGAATTACTACTATCGTGAAAGATTTGTAAGTCTGAGCCTGCACCAAAGATTGCTTTACTACTATCTGTAAATGTTATGTCGTCATTAGCTGATACTGCTATATCTGTACCGCCTGTAGTATTACCAAGTCCTAGCACCTCTGATAAGGTATCTGCTGTACCTACCTGCGCGTCTACATATGCTTTAATTGACTGCTGTGTAGCGAGTTTAGTAGCACTATTACTTGCCATGTTATCTTCGTCTTTAATTCCTGTAACGGTAGCGCCGTCGCCCGCAATATTAAGACTTGTATTAGCAACTATAGCCGTGCCTGTTACAGCAGCGGCAGTAGATCCCCCTATTACGGAGTTATCTATAGTACCTCCGTTTATATCAGCAGTTGTTGCCGTAAGAGAAGGTGTTGTTATCTCGGTAGCACGTAGTTTTGTGTAAACGTCCGTTACTGTCGCCGCAGATGCTCCACCCCCGCTAAACTTAACAACCATATCTACGCCCGCAGGTATCTCTAAGTCTCTACCAGAGTTGTAAGTACCTTGGAAAAGCAAAACAGAGCGGCTTCCTGCTAAACTATTACGGACAAAAACAATCTTTTCAGCATCATTTGGGGTCAACTGTACAAAAACGTTACCCCCTAAATCACTTGAACTGTAGAACTCTATCCATTTATTATGACCATCTGAAACGGATCCTTCATTTATAGCTAAAGCATTAGGAGAACCAGACGAACCTGCGCTTGTTAGGGTTAAACGTAAAGCGCCATTAATACCTTGATCTAAAATATCAAAGTTGGCGTTTGTGGTGTTACCCCATGTTCCAGACTGTTCTCCCGTAGCAGGTTTCTGAATACCTAGATTTACTGTATATGTACTTGGCATTTAATTATCCTTATGCTGCAATTTGTGTCCACTGTGCGTTCTGATTTGGTTGCTCCTCACTATAGCTCGGATCTTGATTAGGTTCAATACCATTGTAGTTAGGGTCTTGATTCGGTATTATGTTTCCGTAAACTAAAGCATTTCCTGCAATTCCTGTTGCCGATACACCTAAGACAACTATCGAAGCTCCGCCGTTTGCCGTAACGGATCCCACAGTACCTGTAGCCGACAACCCTGTAACAACAACCGTTTGTCCTACTTTTACAGTAGTAGAACCTACAGATGCAGTAGCAGATATTCCTGTTACATCGGTGTTACCTGTTGCAGATACACCTGCTGTTCCTACAGCGCCTGTAGCAGAAAGACCTACTACATCTATTGTTTGCGACACCTCTACGGTAGTTGTCCCTACCGCACCTGTAGCGGAAAGACCCGTTACACTTACCGTAGATCCTATTGCAGTTGTTACTCCACCCACTGAACCTGTAGCGGATAGCCCTGTAACACTTGTATTGGCATCACCATTGACCGATAAGGATCCTACATTACCTACAGCAGATACCCCTGTAACAGGTGCCTCTGTATTTATAACAACCGTGGTGGAACCTACATTACCTGTAGCGGATACTCCTGTAACAGAAACATTTGCACCTAATGTAACGGTAGTGGACCCTACCGCGCCTGTAGCAGATACCCCTGTAACCGATACGCTAGTTACCGCTGTAACTAATACGGATCCCACACTACCTGTAGCGGAAAGACCTGTTACGGGAGCATTAGCTTCCGCGTCTACTGTAACCGTACCAACCGATCCCGCCGCATTGGGTAAAGCAACATCTTCACCCCAACCACCACTGCCCCATCCTTGGGTGGAAGAGTTCCACCCCGAGAAAGCAACGGTAACACTGGACATTACGCTATCCGAATAATGGCATTAGTTGCGTCGGCTGTTGGAAATACAATAGTAAAGTCACCTGACGAAGATGATTTATCTGAACCAAAATCTAAAACAACAACAGAAGGGTTTGTAACCGATAAGCTCGTTGTATTTGGTGTAGTATTGTATATTAGCGCACCTCGAGCAGTAATAGTCGCGTTAGAAAACGTCTCATCCGCAAAATCTGTCAAGGCTGTTGTGCCCGAAGATGTTGGATCTACGTTTGTAAGCGCACCGCCGCCCGCAGTGTATCCTGTACCACTTACTTCATTACCTGTTGTATAAGCTGTAGTAGCTGCGGTAAATGTCGCTGAATTGGTGTAAAGCGCTATTTTAAAAGTATCTCCCGAAGAGAGATCGAAGTCGTGGACACCGTACAAGAGCTCTTTCTTGAACGACGTACACATGAAATTGCCTGAAAAAGCCATGGTTATAGTCTCCTAATTAAGTTTGCAAGGTCGAGATGTCCGGCATCTTTTATCGCGTTATACACAGTGGTTCTATCACTTTTTATCGCCTCGTGCATATAAAATTCTAAAACTTTTACAATATGCTTACGAAAGGCACGTGCTTGAGCCTTTATAGCAGGGTCGGCATTGTCGCTAATTGAGATAATTTTATCCGCGCATCGCTCCGCAACTTCCTCTGGTGTGAAACCCCGATTCGTTGTAGTGTGTACGTCAACAGCGTAATCGGGATTTAAATCTAACTTAAGGGCAGGAAATGTCATGATTTCTCCCTTATCACCAACCCTTGACGGTATTGATCTGTAACTTCTTTATATTCACCTAGCATCTTCATACTATTTATCGACTCAGCAAAACGCTTTTCATATTGCGCCATAATATCAGGTTCACCCTTCATATATATATAAGCTTCAACAAGTGTTCCATACAGGAGAGCTACTTGCGCGTTTTCACTTAGCCACGTGGTGCCACTGTCAGAGCCTGCTGTCAAACTTGCCGGTCTATAAAAGTAATGTAGTTCAACTACTCGTGACGCATCTGGCGTTGGTCCTATTATAAAATTATCAACATCAAAAGAGGCATAGTATCTAGGATTACCTGTTGTCGCTGAATTAGGATTAAAAGACTGTACAAAATCAGTGTCTTTAAAATCCAAAAATATTTTATTAGAATCAGCATCAGTGAATGATAGGGAAAAAGGTGCTAAAAAATCAGAAGGGCAGGCAAGGTACTGGTTATTTATGCTCATGTTACCGCTGACATTTTTACGAAACAAACTTAATTGTACGTTTTTAAGTATACGTTCTTCAGCTTGTCTTATAAATACAGGTAAGTTGTTTACAAAAGACGTCTCATCGTTTTCTGCATAATCCTGTACTGCGGTTTTTAGCTGTGCATATGTAAAACTCATGTTGTTACCACCGTTACTGTACCAACACCCCCATCTAAGGCATTGGTTATATCAAGCTCAGAAGGCATTTCGGCTACGCCTGCCGTGCTCCAATTACCGTTACCTAAATACACTATACCGTTTGTGGTTACCACCAAAAAAGCACTGGTCGGATTATTAGGTTGTGGTCGAGCCTCTTTCAAAGCTTGAGGGTCGTTTACCTTACGAAAGGGTCCTAGTTGAGGCTGTTTAGCTTCGAACTCGTCTGGTCCCACCAGTAACCCATTCCATTCTTTCCGCATATCCTTATAACGATAACGAAAACCTGATCGGTCTGATATAGCATATGATTTCTTACCAGACGCAAACTTAGCCATCAGCCTATCCTGTA
>PDMW01004527.1_pt1 | contig 20868 bp, 17 predicted proteins | sample 1515511 | NCBI WGS metagenome assembly PDMW01 (sample SAMN07343023, study PRJNA328102) | Marine metagenome, whole genome shotgun sequencing project. | biome: marine; feature: bay; material: water; isolation source: viruses from water sample < 0.22 micron filtered, nuclease treated, low... ... | reverse complement strand
TTTCTTAATTCGGTAGAAGTCAACATCTCTTATATGTTATTAAAACATTTTTTTTTTCTTTGTATAAAATATAATGATAATTCACAAATCTCACAGCAAGAATGAACTATGTCGAATGATTGATTTATTAAGACTTGATATTGTAAACCCTAAACAATTCAAAAAGATTGATTGTGCTGGTGTAATGGTACATCATATCAAAACTCTTGATAGTATCGAACCAAGTATATATCTCCCATTCAATAATGTTGTTGAATTAAAACACTATCTCATCAATCCAAATCCTAATAAACTATTATCAATAAAAGAAAAGAACAATGTAATTCATACTTGTAAGAAGATCAAGCATTTTTGTCGAAATAGTTTTGATATATCTTTGACTGAATATAAGACTATTGATGAATTGTATCGAGATGCCGATTATGTTAAGAAGTTTGGTGCAATTCCATCAGTTAGAAAAGCAATCAGAGAACTTAATGGATATCCATATAAACCAAGAGATATCATTGTTGATATTCCCCTTCATATTAAGAAGGAGTTAGAGATAAAAGCAAAGTTGAAGAAAAAGAATCAGTTTAAGTTAGAAGTGAAGAAAGGACATTTCTTAGTTAAGTTCGATTAATCATAAAAGGTGGTCAAAAATATTTTGAAAAAGTATTTTTAAGAATTTATTTCTCCCCCGAGGGAAAAAAGTTTTTCAAAAATAAAGTTTTTTGATTTTGATTTGACCACCTTTTTAATATTCAGATTCAGATTTAGATGATATTTTCTTAATATCGTTATGTGCTTTCTGCACAGACATACCCTTTCTCATACGACCCATCATCATCATTCGATGCCGTTTCATTTCAGTAGCACTCATCCCTGCCTTCTTATGTTTCTGCATATGTTTCGTTAGTTGTGCTTTCTGTACATCGGTCATTTTATTCACCATATTTATATTTATATCAATTATTTTTTTTCAGTTAACATTTTTTTAAAATCATCAAGAATGTTATATCTAGATAAACTATCTGCTTTCGATATTTTGTAGATTACTGATGACCCTTCATCTAATAATGATAATGTCCCATCAGGATCAGTGATTATTGTAGTAATCGATGAGAACTTCATTGGTTCTGTTATTGTATACACTTCTGAACCTATTAATTGAACATAATCTTTCTCGGCATTTGCTCGGTCTATAACTGCACAAACGGGAAGACTTAAACCTGAATTCAAACCCCCTATATATTTCTGTGGTCTCATGATATCTGACCGAATTGTCATATATGGATTTAGTGAAACTCTAGGAAGATTCACACCTTCTATTTTGACCGATGATGCTGGAAGTGTTATTGCCGGAAGATTATTCATATTCACAATGGTCTCTCCTATTCCCTTATATGTTTGAGCAGTTTGTAAATCAACCTGTAGAGCAAAAGGAAGTTGTGTCCCTTCCTGAACAGCACCAAACTCATTGATGACAAAACTATTAAGATTCGTGTTCAGAAAATCGGCATTCGTCGAAGGATTTTTAATACTATTTATATTCCTATCAGACACTCTTGCTATCTGATTATTATTTGATGTGATTTCAGTTGGATTAAATTGCTCATAACTAAACCCAAGAATACCCAACAAAGAATTATTCCATATTAGTCTTTGACTTATATTGTATTTATTTTCATCTACTTTTGATGTTTTCCCAAAATTGATACATACACCACAACGAGAATCATAATACACCCAAGCAGAAAAGTTGGGATTCATTGGGTCTAATGTAATCGCTCCTGTTATTTGAGTTCCTATCCCTTTAATTTCCCCACTCTGAAATATATACGGAACCATCTCATTCGACCAGTTCCATCCCAAAGTTCGAGGATTTATCTTAATAACTTCATCGTCAGCATTTGAGTTGATAGGTTTTGATGTTGCAGTAGCACCAGTTCCATAAGTAGCACCAGCATCATATATATTTCCAACATTATTGGGTCGATGTAAATACGAGAAACCAAAACGATTGCTGACACTATCATATTGTAAAGCAATATCATTTGCTCCGATATAACTCTTTTGGATTAAGGATGTAGCATCTGTCCCTCTCTTAAAAGAGTCATCTGTATCAATACTGAAAAAATTTTTTCCTGTAAGAGTTGTCCCTGTTAAACCCATCCCATTTGTTAAAGACATCACAACATTCCCCCATGATGAAAAGTGATAATCCCAACCGATCATTGTTGGTGAATCACTTCCATACTGAAATCCATTTATATTACCAGCATTCCAAACAGAGACTCCGTCCCGTCCTGCTCCCGTAGATGTAAAAGGGGTCATACCCCCTCTCATATTGAATATCTCGGGTCTTAAACCATTGACTAGTTCAGGATGTAATGTGATAAAATCATATTGAGCACCTCCGTAAGTTGTAGTTGTTTTTGTAGCAAACCCATAAGACAATTTATCTGTTGATTGTCCACCCGTATCAATATTCCTATATGTTTTATCGTATTTAAAAAAGAATGCTGTTGCTCTGTGGTCTGTATCGAATGTCCGAAGATTTGCTCCTCCAAGTCCATTGTTGTATGTAAACTTAACATATCCATCATCTCCAAGAATATTAAAAGCATTTCCACCAGTATAAGCATCCTCGGTTGTGTAAGTGTTGAATCGGTTGATATGTAAAAATCTGCTGTTGTCTATGGTTGCCGGTTCACCCCATTCAGTAGACGTTTGTTTATTCACAAATGGGAAATTGTCTTCTAGACTCTTACTTTCATCAAAGAATAATTCCGGATATTGTCCTTGAATATCAAACAATTCACTCAACATCTTTAAGTTGTGTTCTGTATAAATCCATGATGTAATGATTGGTTCAGTTGTATTGTTTTTCAGTGTAGCATCATATTCGATATCATTTAAGATATAGTTTGCTATTCCAAAATCAGTATTGTCGGGTGGATTTCGTGGGTCTATGGGTGGGTCTGCTAATTGTTGATCATTAAAAGTCCCAACAAATCCAAATCGAGTGTTTATCTTTGTCCCATATTCATATAAGTCGGGTCTCTTTATGAGAATTGTATTAAATGATTTCGACCATAAAAAAGCAGATTTCTTGTCTCGTGTAGATTCTGTACCAAGCGGAATATTAAAATAGTTCCTATAATTCACTAAATTAAAATCTGTTGTAGCACAATTCATCGGTTCATAGTATCCAGTTTGTAATGATGTCGTGTAATCATATCTCCCTTGTTTATTGTATATGATTGGATTGTCTGCATCTTCTTTTTGTAGTTGTTTAGTTATTTGTTCAGATATGCTTTGGGGTGTCGAGTATCCAGTTTCTACTTCAATCTTATTCATTTTCACCTTTTTTATATAAGGGAACAAAGCAGGAGAACGGAAGTGGGGTCTTACTAATCTTTTTGGAAATGAATAAGGCAAAGGAGTTCCATCATCTTCATCAGAATTAAACCATAATTCAGCAGTGATCTCTGTGCTTGAACCATCATCTTCGATAAATGTATAAGATGGGACATCATCACCATACATCATCCAATCATATTCTCTTTCAAATGCAAAGAACTTTTTACAATCATTTTTCGGTTTTAACTTCCTATAACCATCATTAGTGTCTCTCACATAATCCTCATTATTATCAAATATGGAATAAGCAAAAAAATCCACTTTATCTGTTGGAAAATCAGTTCCAGTGTAAGTGATTTCCTGAAAAACATTATGATAATCTTCCCTTAAAAACATTTTCTTATAATTATCATATCCAGCAAAACCCTTTCCAAATAACAAACTATCTTCGGGACTATATCGACAATCACCACTCAACATCCCCTTTTGATAAAACAATCGTCCGGCGTTTGCTGACGCCTGACAATCCAAATCAAAATCGGGTCGTGTATAATAATTTGTTGGTTGATCACTATAAAAATTGCTTTCATAAACTTCACCGGGGAAATCAATAGCATTCGATACTTCCCGAAAATAATTCCTTGGATGGTACACATACGACCCACCATCAGAAGTCTTGTAGAGTTGTGTTTCTAAATATGCCTCATTATCTTTCAAAGACACTGACACATCTTCATTGTATATTTGTTTAAACACGATTCTATCTTGTGGAATCTCTTCTACAAGTGGATCAATCACGAAGGGATTTGTTGGGTCTGTCGTTGGTCTATCGGTTGGTTTAAACAAAACCGGTGGATATTTATTATCAAGTGAGTATGTTGTTGGTTGTGTCGTTGCTTGTGTGGTTCTTGTAAACGTTGATTCAACTCCGAGAGTCTTCCCTTTGAACTCAATTGAGTCAGGGTTAGCACAACCACGTTTGTTGATGAAAGCAGACTTCACTTCTATTGTGTCCCCGACATCTAACTCGATAACTCGACCCATTCGATTCGTAAATATAGCATTATTATCAAACTCTCTGCCCTTTTGGACTGACTGCTCTCTATTGCATTCTAGTAAGGTTAGATTAGCAAAACTCATATTATAATATAGTAGATTATTTTTTGGTCAATAAATAAACCAAAAAAACTCCAAAACAAATGTTAAAAAATTAGGGGATATATGTCTTTAATTTAAATCGTCGTTTGTAATCAGCAATCGACCCTTTTAGTGTTGGTTTTGACCAAAGAATCCATCGACTTAGTGAACCAGCACTCATGTAATCATTCCAATTCTCTCGCTTCTCGTGTCTTTTTAAATATTTCTCTCTTCGTGATTTATCTTTATGAATTGTGAAATCACTAAATCCTTTTTGACCAAAATGAGTGGTCTTTATCTTTTTACCTTTTTCATCATAAAAAACCGCCATTAGTTTCTTTGCTTTAGTTGTTGAAGGTTTGATTATAACAAACACCATATTACTTCTTCATAGATTTAAAATTAACGTTATATTTTTTTTTTATACGAAATATGTCTCCAAATGTCCATCAGAGATGACAACGTACCTTTTGACTTCTAACCACGCTCGTTGAGTGTATGTAAAAGCATCCATAGAACCGGACATATGCAAGTCTATTCCACGATTGTCAACCCTAGTCGAAAGTCCCGAAGTTCTAAAACCTTGATGAAAGAACTTCCCTCCTAAATCGGTTGCTTGACCACGACCTTCAAACTGAACAGAGTTTCCGTCAGACATCGCTTCGTTTCCTTGACCCGAGTATAGTGTTCTCGATACAAATGGAACCATCCCCTCTGCTTCTTTAAGATTGTGAAATTGTCTTGCTGGGTTAGTAAGGTTTTGAGGATATAAGAATTCACTATTCATAAATAGATTTGTAGTTAATACATTTACATCAAGATTACCCGCACCACCAAGAGCAACAGGAGTCTCACCCGTGTATTTTCCTAATAGACTATTATCACCAAAAACATCAATATTCATAGACCATAGAATAGAATCAACAACCATACCATTTCCACCCAAATTACGAACATTGTTCAATGCTCCTGCTTGACTGACAGACTGCTTGGATAATAGATAATCCGTATATGAGAAAGTTAAACCTTGTGCAAACTCATCTCGGAACTTTTCCATAATTTCACCCGAGTAAAAAGTATAATCGGCAATAAACTTACAATCTTGTTTTCGTATCTGAAACGATCCCCCAGCACTCGGGGAAGGGAGAGCAAGTCTGTCCTCTAATTCCTTACTCCAATACAGAACAACTTGGACTCGTTCGTTAGGCAATAAAAATAAAGGAATTTGATTACCAGCACGACAATAATTAAAAAGGTCATGTAATTTTAACTGAAACTCGGGTTCAGCACGATTTCTAATAACTGGACGGGACGATAAACCTTCACGACCCGAAACAGCAACATCACCCGTAGAACGATTTAATTCGAGACCATTACCTAGACCATAGAAGGATGCTTGAACATCAGAATTAGCATCATAATATAAATCAAAATCAGTCTGACGACCTGAGAGGAACTGCTCACGTTCTTTATTGATGGAGTTCTGAACAAACAAGGAACGGACTGCTTGAAGATTATTCCAGTCATCCGTATCATTAATCACACGTCCGGCGGTGGTTCTAAGAACAGCACGACGAACGAGAGAATGGATTCCAACATTAGTGTAAGGGAATGCATCTTTGAGTGCTTCGGTGCTACCAGCATCTAACGAAACCATGACAGAACTTCCGGGGTGTAAGAACCCTTTTGGTTGTAATTCGAAAACACACTCAGACTGAGAAAAAGTTAGGGGTTCTAAAATATCAGATTCAACTCTCATCAGTGTATTTGTTTCCATCGATTTAATATTAAGGATCGAGGGTTGTTTAGAAGAATTATTATCCGCTTTTGCCGTATCAGATGCATCGGGTTTCATTTCACTCATCATATTTATAATTATATGATATATAAAAAAGTATGAATTAAAAAAACAAAAAATCACTTAAGAAATTAATTGGACACCCGAATCATTGTAAAGGATGGTTGATTCAGCATTGACGAACATAAATAGAGACTGAGCATTGGACGAAGTTAAATCACATTCAATCGATACCCCGAAGGTCTGCTCTTTTAGGTCAACACCCGTGCCGTTCAGATAATTATCATAATTCAGACCAATACCGAAGAACACACCGCCATTCTGAACAAATTGATACGGAACACCTTTATTCACACCACCAGCAGATACTTTGCTTAACCATCCACGATGAGCATTTGTGAGACCACCTAGATTGTGGCGGTTGTGGTCATACTTAGAAACTGCTTGAATATAATCTCTGAATAATACTGGGTCATATACAGATGTGTTGGTTGTTTCTTTGACATTTGTATTTCGTGGGAATAATTTTGGGAAAATTGTGCCTCCACGTAAGAAGGTTATTTTTTCAACCGATCCTTGTGTACCATCTAGGTTAGTGGGTGGGAGAGTTGCAAAACTATCAGCACCAATGTTGTTGAGTTTATCAGAAGAAATCATATTGATAAATAGAGATTTCACTTTAGATAAACCGAGATTCATTGATATTTGAATATTGTTGCTGTTTGCTGTATCGTAGAAACTATGAATCGACTGATAAGTTATAGCACCTTGTTTCTGTGAAAGTAGACGAGAAAGTTGGTCGGGAGGCGGGGTGATTACAGAGCATACAAGACGGACATTTTCTAACTGATAATATGCTGATAAATAATCAGCAACATCAGGGTCATTCTCAAAATCAGCAGGAAGGACTTGTAATGCTTGTGAATCAGATTCTAACATTATTGATAAATCTAATGATCCTAGAGTGTTAGGGGTTAGTGGAATGCTTTGACCTGAATTTAAGAGTCCACATATCAACGGGACACAGAAAGACGATTTTTCAGGTTTACATACAACCGACTCTTTACATGCTTCGAAGTTAGGAAGAGTTAAAGCAGATTCGGAAAGATGACCGAGGGAGTCTTCCATTCCACCAGTAATAGCAAGATAAGAACTCATCCATCGGTTATAGTTTTTTTCGTGAGATATCGTTGTCGATGTTCGTCCACTTTTCCAAATTAGACTTTGCATTACTGAGTAGACTCCTATCTTAGAACTTAATGAAAGTGTATCACCACCTGCTAATTCTGTTGGGGGTGTAGCATCTGCTTTGAAAAATCTAATATCACCCACGAGACGAACTGAATGGGGGTCTAATACAAATGAACCTTCGGGGATGCGGAAATCTAGTTGAGCATACCCCTTGCGGAATGCATAGGTGTTGTCTGAACTCTTGTTCTGTGGTGCTAACTCCAAATATCTAGATGACATATTATAATCTTATAAAAGATTAAAATTGAAGTTGAAAAAAAAATCAAAAGAAAAAACTTAATAATTTGAACCAACCAAACAAATACAAAACAATTCCTAACAAAATATAGCAATCACATTCATCCATATATTTATATGATATTTTTATTTTTAATTAAAAATTAAGCACCCGATTCAACTTCTCTTAATGTTGAGGGTTGTGCTTGAACAATTCCACCGGAACCAGCAAGATTGACTTGTGTTGGTGCTTTAACTACTTTCGGGGGTGGTGGTGGTTGTTGTTCTTGTTGTTTTTTATGATGTCCAAATAATTCAGATATATCTGAAACTAATCCACCGACCGCACCTAGACCAACTCCCGCCATCACTAACAAAGGATCACCAGTAGCAACACCTAGAAGATCAGCACCCGAACCAATTTCATTCATAAAGTTTCCAACTTTATCGCCGGTGTTTTCACCATAGAAAACAGATTTACTTTTAACTTGGTCATATATATCTGAACCTAACATTGTTGCTGAAAACAATCCACCACCAACTTTAGCAATACCTTTTCCTATTTTTCCAACTTTAGATGCTTCTTGACCCACTTCTTCTAATTCACCACCAGCATTGAGTTCACCTTCAGCATTTTCACCACTATTGCTAGATGCTTCACGTGTGTCATCTGCTTCACTTGAACCCACTTGATTACTTTCGGGTTGTTCTGATTCTGATGGTTGAGATTGATTCGGGGCATCACCTTCAATCCCTTCCTGTTCGATTGCTTGACTTGGATTGTTTGCTGGGTTGCTCATATCTTGTAATTCAAACTCCATGGGTTGAACTGGTTCATTTGTGGAACTTATAGAACTTTTAACACCTCGCCCCGCCTTTCCAACTAAACCCCCAACATTAGAAGCAAACCTTAATGTTGGAACTTCGGATATTTTTCCACCTTCTTTAATAAAGTCTTTATATTCATTATATTTTTCAGTAATAGCAGTTCCGTATTCCCCTACTTTTGCAATTGCTTCCTTTTGTTTTTCCTTAACTTTTGCTCTTCCTTCTGCTTGTAATCCATCAACTAAATCATTGTAGTCCGCCATATTGCTATTATTGAGTTGATTGATTGCTTGGAGGTTTTGTGCTTCATTAAATTCCAACTGATTTGATTGGTTGATACCTGATTGGATTCCAGCATACTCGATGGGTTGTCTCACTCGTCTATCAAAGTTCATATTTATATTTATATGAAATATTAAAAAAATGATAGTTAAAAAATAAATAATCACTCAAAGACTTCATCATCATCATTGGGGAGTTTACCCTTCCATAACATTCGATCACCTATCCCAATCAACTCTGAAAATCCTGAATAGAAATGTGCTGGGTTCTGTTGAGCATCGATATAAAGAAAGTTGTATCGTTCTAGTTGACTAATCTTGTAATAATTAGCAAAGTTCTTGGGTGCTAGGTCTGAATATTCTTCTTGTAATTTATCCCATTCCATACTTGACTGCTGACGATAAATCAAAATATCGGTAGCATTGCTACGAATCATATTACTAACAGCACGAGCAGATTGTACAAAAATCATGATACTCATCTCATAATGTCTGAAGCGGGTTGCAAGACTATTGATAGCATTTCCCGATGATTTCTTAAAATCTTTTGAAATGATGTCATCTAATATAAGTAGACTTGTCGGCATCTCTTCTCTATCATAAGATTTCTGTTGTGCAATTAAATCGGTTATCATTTTGTTTTCATAGTGGTCTTCGAGTCTGAAAGCATCACCCATAAACTTATACATTTTGGGGTCATTTCCAGCGGTGTTCGATATAACCATAACATCATCCCAATAATCAGTCCCATACATATCTTCACGTCTCATCATATTTATCAATGAGTTAGTTTTACCACTACGAACTGAACCATAACCAATCAATAAAAATGGTGGTTGAGGAAGTATAGGATTCAAGGGAGCATACTTTCCTTTATCTTCCAAGTCCTTTACCTTGTATATTTTGAGTCCTTTTGGTTTCGATTTACCTTCCATTATACTATTAACAATAAAATAATTTTATGAGAAAATAACGAAATAAAGATTGATTTATAAAAGGTGGTCAAATTATTTTGAAAAAGTTTATTTTTGAAAACTTTTTCTCCCTCGGAGGAGCAACACCATTGAAAAAAATACTTTTCTAAAATATTTTTGACCACCTTTCTAAACACCCCGATATAGAGAATAAAGTTTAAAGATTAATCATTATTATTATATATACTATATTATATTATATAATGGCGGGATTTCACACTAAGACATTTCTCAAACACGATGACTATATGACACCTCGACACGCTTGGGAAAATATAACTCAATATATTCCAAAAGATAGAGTTATATGGGAGGCATTTATGGGAGACGGCAAATCCGGTGAATATTTAAGAGAGTTGGGTTGTAAAGAAGTTATTCATAATGAGAATGATTTCTTTGAGAGTAATGAAGGAGATATTCTAATAAGCAATCCACCTTTTTCTAAATGTAAGGAGATAATGCCGAGATTAAAAGAATTGGATAAACCATTTATCCTAATTCTTCCAAGTAGTAAAATAAATACTCAATATTTTCGTGAGAACTTCAAAAATAGTGATAGTCAATTACAGATTATCATTCCAAGAAAAAGAATCCAATTTGTTAAAAATGGAAATGAATTACAAAATAAATGCAACTTCGATTGTTTTTATTATTGTTATAAAATGAATCTACCGAGAGATATCATTTGGTTAGATTAGAAACAATTACCCCAAAAATCATCAGAACTATTATATCTAGGTTTACTCGAGACCATATTCATTAGTTTCTGTCGTTCTCTTGTTTGATGTTGTTCTTCTTCTCGTTTCTTTGCTTTTTCTTTTTTTCTTACTTTTCTAATTTCATCATAATTAGAAATTGCTCTAAATGTTAAGTTGTCCATGTCTTCCTGTGTATATATGTATTCTTTATTAGATTTCTCAACTGGTTTCGGTTTCTCAACTGGTTTGGGTTGTTCAACTGGTTTAGGTGTGGGTCTAACCTTTACACTTTTTCGAAGATCTTCTAACTCTTCATCTTGTTTTGCTTGTTTTAGCATTTTGATTTCTTTTTTCTTTTGAGCATTTGCACGTCGAACTGCTAATGCTTTTTTCCGTGCTTCTGCTAATTTTTGTTTTTGTTCTTCAGACATAACTCGTTTCTTTCTTTGTTTCTTAACGGGTTCATCACGTTTTATCTGAACGGGTGGAATTGGGTCTTCTACATCTAGACCACCGACATCCTCAGACTCGGGCAATATAGGTTCTTCATCTTTAACTGGTTTCATTTTTAAAGATGGTTTACGAGCATCATCATCAAAGACATCATCCTCATTTAAATCAACTTTAACAACTTCGGGGATGACTTCAGTCTCATTATCAGATTCATCACCACCTATAACATCAGGCAAAAAGTCCATTATATTCTTAATGGATATATTAAAAATAATAGAAATATTTCAAAAAGTTTCTGTTAATTTCTATAAAAGGTTAAAAAAGAATCGGTTAAAACTTAGTTTTTAGAAGTGGTGTATCACTTTGTTTGAAATGTAAACACACAATCGTCTTGCCGGTGATTCCCCTATCCGCCAATCGTTCAAGATTATCACATAGGGATAAGTGTATTTCGTTCAATGCAATCTCATCAGTGTTGTTTAGTTTGATATATGTTCTTTGATTGGGTTCATAGTATAGAGCAAGACCAGTTTCTCGATTACTAGAATCGAATCTTGGTACTTGATAAAGAATCTTACTGGGTCGACCAGTTCCCGAGTTGAATGTGGTTTGTGTAAAATTATCAAGTCGAACAAACATAGATGATCTATCCATAAGATTTGGTATCATATCACTATTATACACTTGAGTTGCTCCACTTGATCCATGAAGAACTGATCTGCTGTGTCCGATTCTTGCTTGTAGGTTTGCTCTTGATGTATCTGTATAATGGGGTTCACCATTTCCAAGAATCACGACATAATGATAATTTTCCATAAAAGCATTTGTTTCGTCAGCAGGAACAGGTTGATAATCATTATCAGCATCCCCCATATCATACATATATCGTGTATCGAGTTCCATACATAATCGAATATCACCTTCTTTAACCATTCTAACATACCAACTTGAATCAATACTATCTGCATCTGTATTTGTCCCCTGATATGTCATCACTCGACCATCATATTTATCAATAGTTATAGAACGTCCCGAAGTTGCTATCATTACTTTTGGATATAAGTTCCAGCAAGTTTGTCCAGCAGGTTTGGGATAATTCTCAGCATCACCCGAAAGAGCAATTGCTTCCGTGTATGATGTTAATATTACTGGGGTATCAGCAACAACATTTCCACCTGCCCCTCCTTGCGATGATTCCATTTCAATCTTTACTTCTTCACCATCAATGATAAATCGAAGTCTATCAAACTTCCCCCAGTTTCTAGATAAATTATATCCATCAGTTCCTGCTTGAACCACTACACCTGCTCTCCATGGTGTTAAATCACCGAAAGGTTCACCTGTTCCATCATCATAATATATAATTTCTTCCATAGCAAGTGGTCTTGCTGGGTCTCTATCGGGGTCAATGCTGTTTCTTACAGAATGACCAACACGTAAGAAAAACTCTCCACCTGCTCTAATTTGCTCACCATAAACGACATAATCGTAAAAATGGGGATTATCTGATAAATCGCCAGTATCACCAAGATAAGCAACTTGTCCAAACTCATTACCAGTTCCACGAGATAGACCAATAGCAAAAGGAGTGTTGATACTTTCAGCATTAGCACCGCCACTATGCAACCCCGTCAGATCAATCTCAAACACACCTCCTAAATGTGAGATAGGATTACGATTTAACCAGCATACACTATTATTACCACCACCAACGATGGAGTCCTCCGTTGCTTCTACTTTCATTTTATCATCATCCCCAGCATCTAATTCAACCGACATTGTTCTTGTTTCACCACTATAAGCATCAGTTAAAAACTTCCAATCAGTAGAAGCAACACCGATGTCTTCGGGACTTGTTGGGTCATAATTACCATTTCCCGAAGAATCTAACATTGCAAATTTCATTCGAATATTGTTAAACTCTGCTGATGAATGTCCACCTGTTCGAATAACTTCAGCAAACGTTCCCGAAGCAACTCCATCAGTCGTGGTCATATCAATATCAGGATGGGGCATTCCTCGTCTCATTCCATCTGTAAGTCGTTCCACATAATCACCAATATTAATATATAAAGGTTTAGTCTCACGATTTAAATCTAATAGTGAACACATTATCGGGTTGCTTGTACTTCTATCAACTTTATTGGGGTCTGCACTTGTATCGAGTCTTTCACCGAAATACTGAAACCATATATCAGATGGGGATGTTTGAATCAAACTATCCTTATTAATTTTAACAGATTGAACTGCTACCTCTGAATTAGGTGGAAGAATAACGGGATTCGTTAAATGATTTCTGAATCGATAGGGTGCTTGGTCAAGACTATTTCTGTCATAAAGGTTAGTTTCGTCTTTATTGTTTGAACATACAACTAAACTCATCTTATATTATACACTTATATAATAATCTGATGAATGAAAAAATAAATATTTAAAAAAAGTAGTAAGAATTTTATATATTTGTTTTATATATAAAGATGCCTAAGAAATCGAAGAAAGCACCGACACCCGTTCCATCCCAAGATGAAACACAATTCAAGGTTAGCATGGTTGTTGATGCTAAACCAAAATTAAAAAAGGAGGACATTTTTGATCAAATGACCGAATCTCAAAAAGCAAGGAAAATGCATAGTTTAGCACGAAAAGAGCAAATGAAAGCAAGTAGAAAAGCAAAAAAAGAAAGAAAGGAAAAAAGTTATTAGATATCATCAAGGTCGAGTTCATCTTCTTCACCTTCACTCACATCAAAGGTGTATTTCTGAAACACTTTTCGAATCTTTTCCAAATCAAAGAATACAACTCGAACACTTTCACCATCCCATTTAACACGTCTGTCCCACTCAAGTCCATTGATATCCTGTAGTAGTTTTTTAAAGTATGTTGATTTAAAATCATCGTTTTTGATGATGTGGTTGTGTTCTGCCCAATATTTATAACACCTGTAGATATCTTTTGCTTTTCCGTATGCAATCTCTTTTCCTGATTTTGTTGTTTTTTGTTCTATATCAAAATAGTCGTCATTATGGGTTTGTTCATATAATTCGTGTCCTTCTGTGAATAGTTCTCTCATCCAACGAATATGACTAGGAACAGCATTACTGATAGCAATGTTGTATGCTTTCGTTTTGGGTCTGTGTTCAACCGGAGACCAAGATGAAATATCCCTATCCATCAAGTATGAATATAATTCATTAAGTTTATGTCTACTTTTGATATTCTCATAAACACTATCCCAGTAGGATCGATTTTGCTTCATCTTAGAACCACACTTAATCATTACGAATCTTCGTTCATCAAAAGCAAATTGAACCGGTGAGTTGTTATTCGAACAAAAGATAATCTGTGCATAATTCTTCTGTTTATAAGGGTTGATATATTTTTCGTAAATGTTGTTTGTTTTTCGTGTAGTATGGTCTTTGATTCTTTCTTTTGCTGATGACCCATCCTTACCCTCAACCTCGTTGAATTGTACAAGTAATTTATTTTTTAAAGCACTATTGAACCCCCCTTCAGTAGCAGGAAGAATGTTATTGATATTGGTTGTTCTATATGTATAATCATTAAGTTTTCCCATCATTTCCTCTAGTATCTCGATAAATGTATCTTTACCAATACCCGATTCACCCCTAAGAACTAAAGCAATCTCACAATTGATATTTGGTCTTTGGAAGAAGTCAGCACAATAATTCAATAGATACTTGATTGTTTGTGGTTCATAATCGGATAGATGATTGATAAACTCTAAGAACCAAGTTGGTTCTTCGTAATCCTTTACATATTCAACATCAAACTCATTAAACGTATTATATACGTGGTCGGGTGTGTCATCAAGTTCTTTACGACTATAAGGATTAAACATCATCGTTTCATATTGTCGTCTGTTATGGTCTTCGATCCACATATCATAAAACTTTTTTTCTTTACCTTCTTCATCCATAACCTTCCAAGGTTTCGTAATGGTTTTGATTTGTTGTTCTTGATAGTATCTGTCTTCTAATTTACCCTCTTCATTTTTGATACGTTTTAAGAAGATAAGGGGTGAGATAATCATACAATTATCTCGTTCAAACTTCTCCTTAATACTTTCATAATCAAGTGATGCTTCTTCATCATAATCACTCATATCAACCTCAAAATTGGTATTGTCCTTGTAATCCCATTGGATAATCCCCGATTCTTCTAATAGGTTGTCATATTTCGATTTGTCTTTTTTATCAAACATAAAACCATCAAACATAGGTACACATATCTCACTTTCCATAACGGACTGAATAAGGTCATTTTCTTTGATGCAAAACATCTTATTAACGATAGATGAGATAGGGTTGTTTTCGTTTGTTGATTCGATTTCATGAAGTTTCACGAAGTTTGTATTCTTGATGAGTTTCTTATAGATTTTCATCTTTTCTTTATGAAATCCAATCAGATACGGGTTCTTTGTATAAAAACCCTTGTTCTTCTTATTGCTTTGAATTTCATCACTATTTAGACAAATCAGAACAGACACTTTATCAGTGTTATTTTGACTGAGAACTTGTTCACGATTCTTGACATAGTTTTTCAAGTAAAAACAAGGAAGTTTATCTTCGTGTGTATTATTGTAATCTTTTACGAATCCATATAGAATGTTGGGATGTGCATTCTTGATGTCGATATCTAGAAGATAATCACCCGTTAAGAACTTCCTAAGATTACCTTGTAGACTTTGAATCCCAAACGTTTTCGTATAGATACGTCCGTTCTTATGGTTTGAGAATCGATATCTTCTTTTAATAATTGCATGATCTTCATCTTGAACTTTATTTCGAATGACTTCAGCACAGAACTTCCTGACCTCTTTGTAGAAGGTTTTTAGTTCATATCCTCGACCATTTTGGTCAACTTCCAACTTATTCCAAAAAGTCGATTTAAATGCTTGTAGGTCTTGATTATAGATGTATCGTGCTTTTTTGACATTGACTTTGTCATAAAACTCAAGTTGACTTTCCATTAATCCATTCATCTTCATATATTTACCTACGATATTTTTTTTGGGTTGTTTAATCATTTTATCTGTCATTTTATCTATTCCTTTATTTATACATACTGATTTGTTTTTAAGTATCTTTTTATCTATTCCCATTTATAATATATATTAGATAATAATTTTGAGGAAATTGACCGCACCTCAAAAATATTGAAAAAATGATTGTTAAAAAAAAGACTTAGATATTTCCAAAATATCTGTTTAAATTTATCGATAATTATTGCTGAACTTGAATATCAGAACCTTCCACTATCAGAGTCTTCGTGTGAGATATGAAGTGTTTAAAAAGTTTATTGTGCTGTGGTTGAGTTGATTCTTCATACCTAGCAATCAGTCTGATATCTTTACCACGTCCATCATAGATAGTATTTGGGTCTAATGTTAATGCTCGACCTATGCAGAAGTTAGACTTGAAAGAAGAGAAACTTCTAGGAGTTGCCCCGTGAGATTGCTGTAAACTTTTTTCTAATTCTATGATGTGATCCATATTCATACCTTTATCTTTACTTGATGATTTGTTAGTGTTTACTTTTCTAGAGGGTGTGATTTTTTGGTCGATGATATAATTGTATGAACTTAAGAAATCACCGATTCCTGATACACCACTTCTGTCAGAATGATTGCTGATTGCTTTATCTTTGGATGATGGATTGAATCCTAGTTCATCAATAAGGTATGTGCTTGAACTATCACAATTCTCTTTTGTTGTGTAGACCTTTTCATTGTCGGTAGGCATCGAAACGATTGACCGACATTTTGCATGTTCACACGGAATCGACAACGATGTTTGTAGTTCTCCTTTAGTTGCCGAAGAAAGAACACAAGCAACCGAAGGGACATCATACATTATTTTACCACCCGATTTCATCTTAGATACCATAGATTTATCATATCCATCAACTTCTAATTGTCTGACAACTAATCGGACATTGGATAGTTTATATGATGGAGTTAGAGTTGTTGGATCAGAATAAACAACCCACTCAGGAGCATCGTTCGTGGTTGAGATAATGTCAACATCGGGGATACATCCATTCACATTATACTTGATGGGACGAGTAGCATCACCACCATCTTCAATGCTTAGAATTTCCAAATCGGGTGTAAACGTTGCCGATGAACCAGCAATCGAATCAACTTCTAAATCCAATGCACCATCACCAGCACCGATGACTGCTGGGTCAGGGTTTATTGTATCATCAACAGCATATCCAGTTCCACTATTTACAACGTGAACCCTTGTAAGAATACCACCAGCAATCGTGATGTTTAGAGTCATACCTGAACCACCCCCATCTGTAGTGGTTGCTACATCTGTATATGTTCCATTATCGTATGTTGTTCCACCCTCGATGATCATGAGAGACGATGATAATGCTAACATTTTTAGTTTCTGTCCAACTTGGAAAGGTGAATGTTGGGGGTCTAATTGAGAATTAGCAGGTTGAGTCCAAAAACTACTTTGAGCAACTCCACCAATTTCGTCCACCTGTATATCCATATCACCATTACCAGCACCGATAACCGCTGGGTCAAGTTCAACAGAGTCATTGGTGTTATATCCTACACCGGCATTATTTATAGTGAGAGTGGTCAGAATATTACCAGCAATCTCAACATCACAAGTTAAACCCGTTCCATTCCCGTCGGTTGTAGTTGATACACCTGTAAAAGTCCCGTTTGTGTATCCAGTTCCGTCATCGTTTCGGGTGAAACTTACAACTCCCGTAGTTCCTGCCCATCCACCTCGTCCAGTATCAATCCCATAAAATACAGGGTTAAGTGCTTGTTTTCTGTTGAGTGCTGTGCTGTCAAGAGTTCTGAAAACCTTAGAATGAGATTCACAAGTTAATTCTAAATATGTCCCGTTCATTAGCATATTAGGAACTGCTTTCGTGTTGTTTGCAAATAGACCCATATGAATTGGAATCGAAACACTTGCTTTCGTGTATGGACATTTTGCCGTGATTGTTGTAGTTGGGTCAAGATCTTTATTTGCCTGTTCAACATAAGGAGAATACATATGATTATTCTGAACCGATTTCTCAGTTCCGCAAGTTCCCCGAGAACTCGGCAACCATTCACCACAACCCTCAACAACTGCTCGACGAGACCTCATAGAGTCATTGGTATCATACGAATATTTAACCGAACACCAAGAAGAATAATGATCTAAAGTTTCGATTACTTGAGTTCTATTTCCGGCATATACAACACATTTGGAAAATAGACCATTTGCACCAGTGATGCTATCTAGTACACATTTAGCAGGTGTGTCTCCCGTTTGTTCGACAAGAACATCAAAATTTAAGGTTGTATCTTTACCCGAATAGAGTGATACACTTGGGGGAATGTATATTCCGATGACTTGATTCTCTGAAAACTCATCAGACCCTTCACACTTGATTTCGATATCAGTTTGCTTGATGTTGACTTTATCACCAACGCTCCAGTAAGTTCCGCTCATATTTATAATTATATGAAATATAAAAAATCAAAAAAGAAAAAAGTAAAAAAAAGAATAGAGAAAATCACCACAATCTCCAACCAACTTCAATGGGTTCTTCGGGTTTTTTTTTTAGTTGTTCGAGATCTTGCTTGACTTTCTCTTTTGTATGTAAATAAGTTTTGATATAACAGACATCTCGCTTCAATTGGTCAGTTTCAGATAGGAGTCCCTTTATCGATAGATGTATGTCCTCCAATATTTCAATATTCTTTTTCCGTTGAGTTCGATTCTCCATTATATCAATATAAGAGATAAAAAAAATGATTCTGATAAAAATATCTTATAAATAATAATATGGATGTTGATTTGAAAACACCGAGAAGTATTGACGATGAAAAGATTGAGAAATGGTCTGATGAAATAGAAGAGTTGCTTTCAGAATGGGCAGAGATAGGATTGTGTTATTCATGGTTGCATAGTTATTCAGAAAGAAAATACAAGAAGAAATATCACAACATATCAATCCCTATAATTGTTATATCAACGTTAACGGGGACAGCAAACTTCGGAATGGATTCATTCATCAATGATAATCAGAGACCCGTTGCCTCTGCTTGTATAGGTGGAATCAATATATTTGCTGGGATACTTGGAACACTCCTATCATTCTTAAAGTATGCTGAGATATATGAAAGTCATCGAATATCCTGCGTGAGTTGGTCGAAGTTTGCTAGAAATATTCAAATCGAATTAGCATTAAAAGATTCCAAGAGGAAGAATTGTCGTGATTTCTTAAAGGTTTCACGTGCCGAATATGATAGATTATTGGAATCATCTCCGAACATTGATAGAGATATCATAAACACATTTAATAACAAATTTAATGCAGATTATCCGAATGTGAGAAAACCGATTATATGTAATGGATTAAAAGAAGTAATTATTTATAAAAGTGATGATGAAGAATCTAAACCTCAATCAGAACCCGAACCCGAACCAACAACGAATCCATGAGATTCCATTAACTCAATTTTATCGGGAAACTTTGTTTTATAGTCATCAATTCTGTTGTTTCTTCGATAATAATAAAACAGACTCTTTGCCTTGATAAATTCTTGGTTCTTAATGTAATTCTCTTTTTTAGTATCTTTATAATGTGCTTCGTAATGTGCTTTTGCTCTTGCTCGATTTTGTTCGATGAAATCAGGATCATCCTTTTTTCTTTGATACTTGAGTCTATCTCGTTCACGATTCTTTTTATATAATTCAATGATTTTGTTGATTTGTACTTCATCGTAAATGTTTGTCATTCTATAATATATAATAGATAATAATTTATTTTTAAATATAATTAACCGCATCGAATTATAAAAAGGTGGTCAAATCAAAATCAAAAAACTTTATTTTTGAAATACTTTTTTCCCCCGGAGGAGAATTATTTTTTGAAAAATACTTTTTTCAAATATTTTTGACCACCTTTTGACCACTTTTAAGTTTTATCTTAAAGAATTAAAATCTTAATTATTATATAATGGAAGTGAAAAATCTAAAAGAAACTATTAAGAAATCTCGTCCTAATGTTAAAGACTCAACTATCAAGTCTTATGAAGCAAACCTTAATAAACTAAAGAAGATGTTCGATACTGACAACTATTCATTTCTTAAAGATATCGATAAAGTTATGGAAAAGATTGGGGATAAACATTTCACAACAATTCGGAATTACTTGAATGCTATAATTATTCTTTTACTAGCACTCAATCATGATAAGAAGCATCAAGAACTAATCGAAGAGTATCAATCGAAGAGAGATGATTTGAATAAACAATATGAAGATGAGAATGCAACTGGAAAGATTTCTGAAAAACAAGAAAAGAACTTTGTTCCCTATGATGATATTGTTGGAATGATTAACAAGATTGGTCAAGACCTTAAAGGTTTTAAGAAACGTGAACTATCGGCAAAGGATAAGATGCTATTGCAGATATATATCATATATCAGATTCATATTAGACTTCCTATGAGAAATGATCTAGCAGAAATGGAAGCAATTACAAAACGAGCATATAACAAACTTACCGAAGAAGATAAGAAGATTAAGAATTATCTAGTTGTCGAGAAAGGCAAGATGTTTATGGTTCTCAACAAGTTCAAGACATCATCCAAATATCAAGAGTTAAAGTTCGATGTTCCAAAAGATTTAGAACGACTACTAAGAGCATATCTCAAAATAAATGGGATGGGTGTTCTATTTAAATCAAGCACAGGAAAAGCATTGACAAGAAACCAAATAAGTCAGTTGCTAATCAAGTATTCAAAAAGATATCTAGATGGGAAGTCTATCTCGACGACTATGTTGAGAAAGATTGTATTATCTCACAAATTCGGAGACTTAAAAAAAGAACAAGAAGA
>PDMW01010201.1_pt1 | contig 21080 bp, 25 predicted proteins | sample 1515511 | NCBI WGS metagenome assembly PDMW01 (sample SAMN07343023, study PRJNA328102) | Marine metagenome, whole genome shotgun sequencing project. | biome: marine; feature: bay; material: water; isolation source: viruses from water sample < 0.22 micron filtered, nuclease treated, low... ... | reverse complement strand
ATTGCATAGTAAGCTTCGTATTGTTCTTTGCCAGAAGCAACTGCTTCGTCAGCAAATTTAGATAATAGAGCTTTCGATTTGTCAGGCAGAGCGTCGTATGAAAGGCCTTGTAGGCTATTTAATGCATTTTCTGTTATTTTTTGTGACCTTTGTAGACAAAATTTTTTTATCTTGTTTTGAAATTTCATTGAGTGTCTCTTATGTTTGTTTATATGCTATGTTGTTTTAGTGCTGCATTTGCACAGGAGGTTGAATATGGGACGTACAAAACTATGGCTAATTGCTATCAGCGTTGCAAAGCAACTGCCTTCGATTCTCGAAGATATTCGAGAGGCAAAGGGCGAAGATTCTGATAGAGGTAAGAAAATTTCCAGAGAAGAGGCACGAGAGATTGCGGAAGAGGCGGCGCAGCGTCTAGTACCGCTTATTCTTTCTGCCCTTGTTGACTAGAATTTGAACATTTATAGGGCCGGTCTGATTATGGACCGGCCCTATTTTATTAGTCCAGTTCTCTTGCAAGAATCAAATCAAAGTCTTTGATAATACTAGAGACCTTATCCATCTGGCTTTCTGAAAGCTCCTGTTCTAAAAACTCTGGGAAACTGTTGCCAATCTGTGAAGAGAGATTGAAAAAGTTTTTTGTTGGACGAATCTCAATTTGAAATCCATCAGGACTCTTCATTGCGATATGGGGTTGAGTTTCAACTGAAGTGCATTTGCGAGCAAAAGTTACCAGCTCTGGATTCTTTGGATCAGCTACATAGAAATAATTGTAGTTCTCACGAGATAGAAGAAGGCAATGTGGTCTAAATTCGTGGTCCCAAGAGATTACCAAATCAGTGTGATTGAATCCAAGAGGGATTGCGTCAACAATGATTTCCGACAAATCAAGTTTAGAGTGGAACTCGATTGTTTGAGAATCAATATCAGACTCAACCACAACCCACTCAAGAGAAGGGTCGTCCATCGAGATACCTTCTGGCTCGAAGACAAGCACGTGCTCAGTGGTAATAATTACATGACTTTGGAAGTTGACGAAAGCGACAGGTCTCTGTTGGGACTCCCGCCTGTCTTGCTCTGAAGACTTGATCCAATTAATCAAGTCTTTGTTTGAAGACTCCATAATTGTTATCCGATTGGTTGAAGATATAGTGAAGACTAAAATCTTACAGGTGTAATGTTATAGGCACAAACCAAGATGGACTAGATGCTAGTACTTGCTGCGGTTTGTTTTGGCTGTCGTCAGCCAAGTGTTGGTCAGCAAAAATGCTTGTAGCAAGTACTAGGCTCTCTATGAAAACAAAGTTTTCTCCTGGTGTCCAACTGAACAAGTTTGAGATGAACTGCCCAGGGGTTTCCTCGTCAGAGTCATTCCAGAAAATTCCTTCAATTAAGACACAAATCTTTGACTCTATATCTTCTACTGACGCCGAGACATTGTTGGGGGTAAACAATACAAAGTCTTTGTGGCCAAGAACTAAATATGGAACCCCTTTGCAAACTCCATTGCCGTGCCTATCGGCAAGAGCAACACAGTCAATTGAAACTTCATTCATGAAGTCCACTGTCTTCCCAAGAGAAAAGCATTTGAAAAGCTTCTTCTTCTTCTTCTTCTTCTTCATGAACAAGCAGTGTGTTGTTCATCTCCTTGTCAAGAGATAGAAGCAAAGAATACTCGATTGAACTCAGCATTTTTGGGTCTGGCAGTGACCATGAAATGACATGATTGGTAAATGAACTATTAAGCGGAGAGTTCATAATTGACTCTGCCGCGTTAAGAGATCGTCCAACAGGGGCCATTAGAAATCCTAGGTCAACAGATCCATCTTCATGGAGAAAAGTTGAAGGCTTAAGCAAAACAAGACGGGCGCTAATTTCTGCGTCTGTAGAAAGCTCAACTGATTCTCTTGCTGATTGGTCTGGAGAAAATCCTTCGAAGTCACAGAATGCAGACGAGATGCTGGGAACAGAAATGTCAACCCAGAGATTGGCAGATCCTGTCCAAGCATGGTCTTTAGGAGGGTCTGTATGTTTAATGCTAGTCAGCATCATCCCCTTGTAAAAGACAAAGGAATGAATGTCTCGGACAGTATAGTCCTGTCCGAACTCATTTGTATAAATCATATTTCACTCATACTGGTGGCTTGCAGTCCACTGTTCAAGCAGTCTCATCTGAGGAGCCTTGGAGAACATGGGGAAGAGAACAAACCCAACAGGCTTTCCTGATACTTTGAAAAAGTTGTAAATGAAATCATCTATGTTGGGATTTAGCTGCTTACATGTTTCGGAAAGAAACTGTTCTGCACAATCCTCTTTGAAGTTCAAAGTGATTATGTCGGCGTAATGGCCAAGAGGGGCAATACCCTGCTCATAAAGAATCTTTCCACTGCTAATAGCTTCTCCTCCAGAAGGCAATCCAAGAATATAAGACACATCAGAGTGCTGAGTAAAAAGCTTTTCAGGCTCATTTGTTCTTGGGTTGGGTGGATAGTAGCATCCTTCTACATAAAAAACCGAAGAGCTTACTCTGTCGCAAGCATAGACGCTATCTCTCTCAAGAGTAGCGTCGTTGAACTTGCCGTAAATACAAGCACCGTGTGGCAGCTCGGAAAGAAGATTCTTGAAATACTTTTTGTTTAGCTTGAGAAACTCAATCTCTCCTTCAGTCTTCTCCCCAGAGGAGGTTGCCATGAATGGCTCATTGTAAATGCCTGAAGAAACATAAGCAAGACTTCCTGAGACTTGAGGTCTCAGTCCAAAAAACATCTTAAAGTACTTGTGAGTTTTGAGACTCCATGATCTGAAAAGTTCATGGACAGTCATGGACCTAAACGGAAAAGCACTTGGAAGGAAACAATCTTGGTGGAAGTTCATTGACATTTAGTTTGTCCTTGGGTCAATTCTAGAAGCGAGTAGATGCTCAGGAAGATATCGGGTTTTTCTATCGACATCGTCAAGGTGCGACACCATGTCAACAGCCATAAGAGCTCGACGTGTGGCGACCTCTGCTGAGACATACGAGTTGCCAGACCACATGTGCTCTCGCTTGGGAATGAGAACATCCATCCCCCACTTCTTTCCTGCAACCTGGTAGCCCCAAACCCATTGGGAATAACTATTAGTTGCCTCAATTCGCCTAACAGCGACTTCAATTTGGCATTCGTTTACATAAAACTTCATTTGATATTCTCGTTGTATTGGGTGTCTAGCTGTTTGTTTCAAATACGTAATCTAAAGTTGACCTATAGGTGTCTTCGTCCAAGCTAGAGTCTGGAAAGCTAGTATCTGAGTACTCAGTAGCTTCCATGTACTCTTCCATGTCAATGTGACTGTCGACAAATTCTAGCTCTCGGAGAGATCTGTTGCTCATCAGGCTGGACAAAAAGTCATCGTAAGATTCTGCAATATGAAACAGCTTAAAGTTTGTAAAAAAAGTAGAATTGTGTGAGTCTGGAGTTTCAACCTCTGCGGTAAGAAAAAAAGACTTAGCGTAATGAGGGGCTTCCTTAGTTGCATAAAGATGAAGATGCTCTAGGGATAGTGCGTACACTACCAGAGTCAGTGCATCGTCAAAATACAAAAGGCTCATTTCTTGTGGATGCTTAACTCCAGTTAGGCTGGTGATCCACTTAGACACCGATGTGTTTTCGGGGCGATTATAAATATCTTCCCCGTCGAAGAAGAACTGCTTGTGACTAGGATCCATTTTCGGATCTCCAATTGCGGAATGATGCTTCAAGTTTAGAAACTCTTTTTGAGTATTGGCTATCAGATGGTCGTCGGTGGAAAGAGTTGACTACAAGGATCTCAAGATTAGGCTGAGACCTCAGAGAGGCCAAGTCTGTCTTCTTGAGACCCATGTGAATAAATCCACGAGGAGAGGGGAATTGGGTATTGATTGCAACTACATCATAAATCATGATAAGTTTCCTTTTTATTTGTCTATTTTGAAGCGATGAGACAACATCGCAAATATTGTTTTAGAAGGCAAAAGGCTTTAAATATTCTTGTCCATCACTCTTGCAGATAGGCTTCTAGCCATTCTGATAAGAATATAATTGGATCTTGCCTCGCTAATAGAAAGCAGTGCCGTCGCCCTCCTGAGGGGGCTGACGGCATTTGTATTCAGCCTGCGTGGAAGTAACCAAACTCCCCAGTGCTTGGGGAGTCCAAGCTTTGACAGCTCAGCTAGCATGTCTTTTTTAGTGGCGCCCTGAGCGAAACAGTCAGGATGCACAGCCAGGACACAGTGTGAGCTTCCTTTTTCATACTTAAGCATCTTCTTGTTGCGAAGATCCTGAAGCAGATCAGACCTGCTGACCTTAACTTCCACTGCCTGTATTCTTCTCTTGGCTGTAGCTGGCGATCTGCCAGTTTTATTGGATCTTATTCCGATAGCATCGACAACTCCACGGCGACCGTATCTCATTTCATATGTGACACAGTCGCACCATGGTTGCTTTCTCATGTAGCTGGCAGCAAGCTTGCAATAGTTTCTGTGCTTGGAGCTCATAGTAATCACCCCCTTGTAGGGGGATGATACTACAGGCTGCTTAGATATTCGATTGCTTCTTGAATGTCATCGGGCAAAGTTGTTTGCCACCCAGAAGCGCTATGGATGTAGTAGTAGCCCTCAACGTCCTCTGTATAGGACTTGCTATTTATGAGATCATCCAAGCACCCATGTTCGCTAATGGTGTAATTCGAATATTCAATTGAGCGGACATAGGCATAGATGTCGTGTCCAAGCCACTGGGCTATGCCTTCGTCGAAAGTAATTGGGTAGGTTTTGTAGTCACCAACTATTACATCAGTCAAGAATCCACTCTCCATATTCCTCATCATAAGTTGCCTGTCGTTCTGAAATCATGTTGAAGATAACAGAAAGATCTTCGTCATGCATATCACTAAGAGTTTCAATTAGAAGACTGATAAGATCAGCCTTGTCTAGCGTATTGTTCATTTGTTGTTCCTTTTAAATTTTCATGGTTACCCAGTTGCCATCCCAATTGGTATAGCGAACAGATTTGATCTTGGCATTTCTTATCTCTGATTCACAAAAGCAGCATGGCTTCGCCATGGTCATCTTGTCACTGTTTTTGAAAAACCTCATGACTTCCAAAACGTCTCCTGGCTTTGCAAATCTAAGTACATCCATTTCAGCATGCATGCATGATGCCGCATCTTTGTGACCGTCATCGTATTCTCTTTTGAATCGAGGGTGGGTTTTGGAACTGTTAACACCAATTCGAATTACTGTTTTGTTTCTCTTCAGAATTGCTGCAATATGATATGAAGAATTGTTTGCAAGCGCGCGTCTGCGCGCTTTATAGTAGAGGTCTCATATGGTCTCCTTGAAAGTCAAGAAAAACGCGGGGGCGAAGCTCCCGCAGTGTATAATTAGAGCGACAGGAGAGAAAATGGTTCCCTACAACTGCTTAGTCGCAACATATAGTTTTGATGGAAAAGAATTAACTTTGAAACATGATTACCATTACAAAGATAAATCTTTTCTCATGCAGAAAGTTCCAAAAGGTTTTAAGTTTGATGGATCGTCAATACCAAGAATTGTATGGACATTATTGGGGGAGTCTCCTATGAGAGGACCCCATGTTCATGCAAGTGTGGTTCATGACTATGTGTATAGAACGCCAAGCGTAGATGTTCTCAGAAAAGAATCAGACGACTTGTATTTCAGAATGTGCGTAGAGCATGGGATGGGAAGAGAGAAGGCTTTTCTCATGTGGGCGTTCATAAGAATTGCTGGCTTCTTTTCTTACAAAGAAAGAAAATGGAATATGTAGGACGGCCCGATTGATTGAGCCGTCCTACATAAGCCTAGCTGAGACCAGTAATGCTTACAGTCTCGATGTCTCCAGCCACCATGTTGTACGTATCAATTCTTCCGTCAGCATCAGTGCTGAACACCTGATTTCGAAAGCTGGGGAAAGCGTCACTGTTCCCGTCTCCCATCAGCCAAACCTGTGTCGCATACATTGAGCTTGTGTCTCCAAGTGCAAACACCGAAGTGTGATCACTTGTAAGATCCGGCTCTCTGAAGTCGTTTCCAACTTTGTAGTTAGACAACCAAGCAATAGGGTCTCGAACAATTTCCTCCACCTCTGCATCAGTAGGCAGTGTTGTTCCGGACCTCAAAGTTGTCCCGACAAAGCTAGCTACCTTGCCGACCAGAGGCTCTGTTCCGACCTTGTCTCCAAGCCAGATCCATCCATTTCTCAACCAAGTAGTTGCAACGCCTGTTGTTGTCCAGTTTTGAGACAGATTGGTGATGGCTCCGGTCTGAAGATTCACAATCTTGAATCGGTAGCTTGCCTCTAGGTTGGCTTGAGTTGCATCAGTAGAAGAGTATGCGACTCCAGTGAAGTCAATATAAACCCCATACCAAGTATTGGCGCTTAGGGTTACGCCAAGATCGCAAACATTGTGAACTCCCATTCTGCCATCTCGATAAAGAAGATCTCCCGACGAGTCAATAGCTAGAGCTCTAATTGGGTCACCACTACTATCGCCATTCCCCTTGGCCCACGGTGTGTGGACGCTTGCCGAACCATCGTACTGGAAAACGCAAGCGCAAGCCCATGCGTACCCGGCTGCAGAAGTTTGTCCTGAAGATGCAGGGGCAGTAGCACCACTCCTTCCGTACATTGAGTTTCTATCGTTGTCACGAAAGCTCCTAGCTCTCTCGTTGCTTCCATCAAAATTCAATGCCTTGGTCCAGGATGTTGAAGCAGCAACCGTAATTGCAGGAGTCGCGACTTCGCTAAGAGCAGTCCAGTCAACAAGACTGTAGTTGAAATCTGTACCAGTTCCCTTAGACCAGAAGAACATTACGTCTTCGGTCGTAATACCATACCCCTGGTCTCCAGTTTCAGCAGAGTGTCCAGACCAATCAGAGTAAGAAGTAGACGAAGGATCGTCACTGCTCGACGAGTCAATGATACCGGCTCTGACAATGTTTCCATCAACTCCAACTTCTACAAAAGCTCCTCCGTCAGACTCAAGGTCGGCAAGAGAGGCAAAAGAATCTGTGCTTCCCTGCACAACATTTGTCAGCAAGACAGACATAGCGTAGGAAGATCCTGATCTTGACAGAGAGACACAAAGATTTGCTCGGAAACCAGAGGGGTTGCCTGTGCCATCAAGGCTGTTGGCCCAGCTGCTCTTCTTGACACCAATTCGAAACTGACTTCCATCATCAAGTTGCTCTGCTAGGTCTTTAAGAAAAGCCCCAGTCATCACAATTCTTTCGTTGCTGGAAAGTGTTTCGTCTACAGAGTACCAGTTGTCGGCATCAGCTACGTGCAGGGCAAGAGTCTCTGGCCCCTCGGAGGTCACGCCTGTAACACTTACAACATATGTAGACCCAGACACGGTGAGTGGTTTGGTCACCACTTCACCTGTCCCACTTGTCCACTTGAGGCTGACAGGAGGCACGTCTTGGGGGATTACAAACTGAATATAAGCTCCACTATCTCCCACGGCTCCAGAGCTTGTTACACCAGTGCTGTAGCTCGTGCCTGTGTCAGATGTCAGGACGATATCCAAAGAATCATTAGACTCTACGCTGGAATGGTCCAAGAAGAACTTGTAGGTATTGGTAGCTGCAAGATTTGCTGCAGCTACAGAGATCTCAGTCTGACCACCATCCTGGGTGAGAGTGATGTCGTCAACCGTCGAAGAGGTTTCTTTCTCTACGATCTGGAACTCGTTACCAAGCAGGTCTGCAAGAACATTGATTGTAATTGTGCCCACAGAAGATCCGAACTCATTAGCACGAGTTACGTTGATCACGTGCTGCACTGTATTGCCTCCACCATTGGCGATATCTTCTGCCGTGCCGAGGATTGCTGTTCCGCTATCTGCATACCCGCTAGGGACGCCGACAAGATTATAGGTGTCGGTGTCGCCTCCTGCTTTGTAAACAATATTGACAGCAGTACCTTCTTGAACATTGTAAGACGAGCTCGTAAATGTAGGAGCGTACAGGGTGTCGTCTTCAGTAGCCTGAATATTCCAAATGACATTGGTGAAAGTAGACCAAACTCCATTCAAGGGAGCAGTGGCACCGTTGTTGGTAAAGTTGGTTGTCGGCTTGTACCAAGTGGTTCCAGATGGATCGTCAAGATAAGTCTCTGTTGAGCTGGTCCCCGAGCCTCCTTCTTGCAAGTCAACAGCATTTGCTTCAGCTTCTGTCTTGAAGAGAGGGTACTCGAAGTTGTCGTCAGGAGACTCAATGTAGTAGAAAACAGCACTGCTTGCTGCGACTCCAACTTCTGTTTCTAGAAATTCTTTGTACTGAACAAGACTCATAGAGAATGCAGCATTGAGACTGTCGTTCATGGTGCTGAGGTTTGCACCGGCAGCGACTCCATTGATGAACACATTCCCCAAAGTCAGTCCTCTAAGTTGAATTCTATTAGAGCTTTTCTGAAGAATATCAACCTTGGATCCTACGATAACAGAAACAAGTTCGTTTGGAGAGTACGTATTAACAACGTTTCCACCAACGCCTTCGTGAAGGCTGATGCTTTGTCTGATAGTATCAACAACAACATCAACAGAAGGCACAGAAGTCATGTGGCTGCTAAAGGGAAGCTCGCTGTAGTTACCAGAAGAGGGCGGCTTGATTGCACCAAGTGCAACACGCTCGTAGCTGTTTCCATTAAGAGATATTCTCAAGCTAGTGACATCGACTTCGCTAAAGTCAATAGCATAATCTTGACCAACAAAACTAACGTTATTTACCTTGATGATGTTGCTTTCGGAGTCAGCAAGGTTTCCGACTTCTGCAGCCACAAGAAGTCCAATCTTTTCTGTGTTGGAGCCAAGTCCAGTGTAGTGAACCTGAGTGCCTAGGATTTCAACAAGAAACTCCGCACTTGCGTTGACACTTATGGTAGTGCCATCAAGATCGTATTCGTTTCCAATCTGGATAGATGCTTTGGCGTCGCCAACGTTTCCAATTCCGCTAAATCCACTCCGGTTGTTGTCGTACAGCCCGCAGTCCCTAACGGTCATGTTCCCTGAGCTGAAGATGCAGACTCCTGCATTCCAGTTTCCTGTTACCTGATTCTGAGAAGCCTTGTTGTTCATGCCTCCAATAACTAGAATTCCGTTATTGGAGTTGTACCCACTGTAGTTTGTCGTGATTGTGATGTTTTCACAGCCGCCAGACCCCAGTGCACACAAGTAGAGTCCAGACTCAATGTTGTTGAAGGCTCTGTTTCTAGAAATGAAACCAGAGCCATTGATTCCACAGTCAGACAGCTTTATTCCTCTGAAGTTTTCATAAGCAATGTTGTTGACGAAGGAAATCTTTGGAGTGTTCTCAACAAGGATTGCCCCTCCATCAGAAACTTGATCTCCTGCTGCAAAGGCTTGCAAGTCTACTTGAGAACTGTCGTAGCCAAGCACCCCAGCTGCCTCTGCAGCAGATGTACTAAGACCGCTTCCACTCCACCCGTTGTTGAAGAACACACAGTCTTGGACTTGTACATACAAGGCAGACTTGATATGGATTGCATTGCTTCCACTTTTGCTAAATGAAATGTTCTTAAAAGAGTAAGATTTTGAATTGACCAGTGTAGAAGATTGATAGAAAATATCTTCATTAGAAGGAGAGTAGGAGGCGTAAGAGATGCTGGTAGCATCTGTCCCAACAAAGTTAAGAGATCTGTCAGAAGGAATAGAAATTGCTGATGTAATTTCAAAATTCCCATCTAGAAGAAGAGTGTCTCCATCTGCAGCAGCAGCAATAGCAACACTGATACTTGCGTACGGGTACAGGGCGGAGCCTGTCATGGTGCCAGATGCTGTTGCTTTGACGTAAATATCGTAATGTTGGAAGGTGCTGGACTCTAGGGCCTCAACGGAAACACCTGTGTTTGTCAGCTTTCTCCAGTCGGTTCCATCAAAGATTACGGTGTCATGCACAGACCATGAGGAGATACCACCAACAGTGGTGGACCCAGCTGTGCTGACGTAGTAAAAGTCTCCTTCGACTGCATATGTGTTGTCGATGTCTGGGACGTTTGAAGAGGCGTCCCAGACGCCCTTGTAAGCGTTTGCGTAGGAGGAAGAAGATCCTCCATAGCTGGAAATGTTAATTGGACCTGGCATTTTCTCTCCTAAGGAGGGCTGGGATAAGCATTTGCTTTTTAGGAGGCGTAACCAACAGCCCCCATCAGGAAGTAGTATAGCTCCAAGACAGCAAAAAAGCATTGTCCTGCAACAAGAAAGGCCCCCTCCTCTAAAAGAGGGGGCCTTGATTCTGTAAGGGTTTATGTAAGTCCAAGGATGCTGACAGTTTCAATATCGTTGCTACTCATGCTGTTGAACTGGAGTTTGGTGTAGTTCTGATCAGTGGAATAAACTTGGTTTCTGATTCCATTGGAATAGGAGTCGTTAAGACCGTCACCCATAAGCCAAATCTGAACAGCACCATAACCTGAAGCAGAGATAGAAGGGTTATAAGCTACATCGCTGCCTCCATTACCGTATCTAATAGTCTGTCCATCAAGATGATCATCTTCCCACTTTTTAGGGTCCGTGATCATTAGTTTGATTTCGGAATCAGCGGGCATCAGAACATTTCTTCTAAGAGTAGTTACGACCGTACTTGCTACCTTACCGTGGAAGTTTCTGTTAGAACCTCTACCACCAATAGTGAAGGAACCAGTGACAGATCTATCCATGCGACTGCCGGTGTCAATCCAGTTAGCAGATGTCGAAAGGTTTGAACCAAGAGTTGCAAAGCTGTCAGCAGAAGACATCATTCGGATGTCAAATGCCGAAGCCAGATTGGAAGCAGATGCATTGCTTCCAGAAAGCCTCGTTCCATTGGAGGCGATGTATACGCCATACCATGTGGAGGAAGAAATTGTCTGTGCAATCCTGCACTCGTTGTATCCGCTTCCATCTCGGCCCCAACTGAAGTAAATGTTTCCACTGGCATCTTGACGCAAAAAGATGTTGTCATTGTCGGTGCTTGCCCCCTCGCCACTATTCCAAATATGTTGATTTGAACTATGGCGATCTGACTTGAACACAACAACACAGGCCCAAGGTCTGGCAGCAGTGCTCGAAGAGGTGTAGCCAGCAGAAGGAGCACCAACTGTAGTGCTAGATCCGCTCATTCGAATGGCGTTAAAGTTGACACTGTCGTTCACCTGAACAATGCGCTCATTAGAGCCGCTGAAGTCAACTGCCTTATTCCAGTCAGTTGTAATTGTTGGAGCAACTGGAATTGCTATTTCAGTTAACTCTGTCCAATCTATTTCATCAGCATCAAATTCTGCTGTTGCTCCCCAAGAGTTGTAAGCTAAGAACAATACATCTAGTTGAGAGATTCCGTATCCTTGATTTCCAGATTGAACCTTAGAATAATTCCAATCAGCATAAGTTTGAGTTGATTCATCACCAGCAGTAATTCCACCGTTGCCATTCCTACCAAAACCCAATCTGATATTATTACCAGTACTAGTAATGTCTAGGAATGCACACACAGTAGCATGTAGTGCTGGTGTGTTAACTAACATTTCATTAGATGCAGTTCCGTTAGCGTATGCTTTAATTCTTACATTATGGGAAGCTGTGATTCTGATGCTTAGATAAGCATCTCCTTTGAATATACCTGCTTGAGCGGAATTACTTCCGGTTGTCTTCTGAGTGTTAGCCCAACTGTCGCCTTTAAGCCCTATTGCAAATTCATAATCAGTATATCCAGTTTGAGAGCTAGCATAAGTTAACAGGTCGGTGAAGAAGGCATTGCTTAGTATAAGTCTTTGACCTGCTGCCAAAGTTTCATCCAAGCTAATCCATCCATGCTTGCTGTATCCATTGGCTGGAACTATTACTGAACCACTCTGGTTGGCTGCAGGACCTTCAAAGGCAACCCCCGTCACGCCAACCGAGTAGGTCGAGCCAGAGACTACTGGGGTGGCGTAATAAGCCGATCCACCCGAGGTCCACTTGAACTTAACTGGAGGAACGTCAGCAGGAATATCAAACTCAACGTATGCGCCGAATGAACCCGGAGTCCCAACAGTGGTGACACCAGTTGAATAAACACTGCTGTCACTGACTAGGCAGATCTGCAATGTGTCAGTAGACTCGATGGTGTCGGAGTGCATCCAGAACTTGTATGTGCTTCCGGCGGCAAGGGTTATATCGCCAGCAGGATCGCCGTTGAACAGGGGCGCGCTAAATGTATCTTCTGTCACATCAAACTCATTAGCTTTGCTAGGTGCTGTAATGACAGATAATCCAGATTCAACGACCTTCACTCTGGTCTCAGCTTCTTTAGTTGCAAGAACAATGTCCTGTGCACCAGTGCCAACAACGGCATGTGCACCTGTCCAAGTCTGTGTTTGGCCGAACGTACCGCCAACAGGCTCAGTTGTAAGAGACGGATCAGTGTCAGGAGACCGCATCGTTACAAGATCACCTTCACGAGTAAACTCAATAGCCATATTGTAATGAACATCAGTATCGCTTGAACGGTTAATGTTCATTTGTGCTGGGGTTGGACCAGCATAGTATTGAGTAATCTTGGTAAGATTCGCTGTTTGACTTTCTACGCGGTGTGATGCATAAAAGTCTTGTTCAACAATTGAATCGAAACCAGCCAAATCCTTTGCGACACCCAAGAATACTTTATTGTCCTCACCAGAAGCGCCATCAAGGAACGGAAGCACGTTAGTGTTCCACCATGCCTTGGTTGCGATTAAACGCTGGCCTGGAGAAAGTGTCAGATTGTTCACACTAACTGCAGAGTTGCCGTTAAGTTTGTCAGATGTATCCATTGTGCCGCTCAGAAGCGTAAAGCCTGTAGGAGCAGAAGCCTGATCGGCTGTGTGCGTGAATGTTGGCATCTCAGTGTGTGTGACAACTCCACCAGATCCAGAGATTTCAGACACTGCGAAGGTTATGACTGGGTCTGTGTGAGTAGAAGAACTACTTCTGAAGAGAACACCGTTTAGAGACAATTCAATTGTTCCAGCGTTGTTGTACAGCTTCCACACGTCAGAAGATGCGTAGACTGGGCGAGTGGGGATTGTCTGCGGGTTGGTGTTGTCGTCCCATCCAAGAGGAACCATTCCGATGTGGGTGGTAGAGAAGTTGTTACCGAAGTTCTGGCCGTTGTCATGAGTCGGCGACCCTGTGATGGGAGCCGCCAAGTCCCACTTGGCAGAGTTGTCTGCATCATGGTCGGCCAGGTCAGTTGTCTTGTCTACACCAGCAGCGGCGATACCGAAGACGTAGCTGCCATCTTGATGGTACCATTCCAGCTTGTCTCCATCAGCAAGTGCTGTTGGGAAGTCGTAGACAACATGCCCACCAGTGACCTGCAGGTAGATCTTTCCAGCTGAGTTGGTTGCTGACGAGTCAACAATGCTTCCAGCATGAAGGGTTCCTGGCAGGGATGCAGGGGTGGTCAAGTTGTTAACAGTGATGGTTAATGTTCCGGTAGATGAACCGTAAGCGTTAGTTCTCACAACAGTCAGCGTGTAGTCAACTGATGGGAAGCTAATGTTGTCGCCCGAGACAGCAGGAGCGGTGCCAGTGGCATTGGCATTGGCCGTAGCTTGGGAGATCCAAGCTGGAGCAGATTGAATTGTAGTAGTAAAGGTCGCACCCAATGGGTGGATTTGAAAGTTCAATGCAGCAAGCTCGTCTAGTGTTACAGCGGCATCTGTAAACGGAGTAGGGGCAGCAGTGCTGTCAGCGTTGGTGGGAATCTCGTTCCAGATGATATTGGTTGAGTTGCCATACACGCCATGGCTTGGTGCATGAGAGCCGTTTGTTACCATGCTTGTATCTGGACCATACCAAGTTGCTCCGGTTGGCTCATCTGGAAACGAGAAACCAGAAGCAGCACCCGTGCCACCTTCAACAGCATCAATCGTCTGTGCGTTTGCTTCGTTGTTGAACAGTGGGTAAATGTATACACCATCAGGCGATTCAATGTAGTACCAAGTGCTAACATTGTTGTTATTTTCAACTGCTGTTAGATCATACTTGTTCAAAGTCGGAATACGACCAGCTGGGTGAGCTTCATTGGCACCAAAGTAAACATTGTAGTCACTGCCATCCAAAGGAGCTGTGAGTGTTGCAATTAACTCATTGTTTGTTTCATGCCACAATTCCAACGTATTGTCGTTCTTGTAACGCCAAGAGATAAGACCAAGATTACCAACACCTCCATTGTTACTGTAGCCCACATCAGAACCATCGCCATTGGGATTATAGTAATGTGTTGCACTAGCATTCCATGTCCAATCGCCGCCAGTAGCAGCTATAGTATCACCAGCTTTGAGCACTTCTTGTGTATTGTAAAATAGCCGTTGTGAAATTTGGTTGTATGCATTATTCAAACCAGAAGAAGCACCGGTATAACCAAAACCAATAGACTCAGATCGAGCAAAGTAGTTGAAGTTTATCGTTACTTTTTCACCTGGACTAAACGAAAGATTGGATCGAAGTACCGAATCAGATTCAATACCGTCAGCCCACTCACCAGACTCAGAACTGTCGAAATCGTGGACAAACGTCCAGCGTTCTGTTCGCTCCTGCATTACAGGGAACTGAGCGTTTGGTTGATTCTCACCAGCAAAAAAGATTGTTACATTGTCGCCAACAAGAGTCGTGTTTGAACGGCCAATGACAAACTCGTCACCGCCAGTTATGTCTAACAGATACAGGTAGTTGTCGTTGCCGTAGCGAAGCGCAAGAACAGTGCTTCCGTCAACAACATTATACTGGCCGTCTGTCGTAACACTTGCGTTGTCACCTGCAGTCAGTCGTGTTGAAATATCTACAGCAGCTGAAGCTGAACCAGAGAATCTATTTGACGATCTAACGAAACGGAAGCCTGGAGTCCAATTGGTAGTGCTTAATGCAGTTGTTTCGTCATGTGTCGAAGATGCACCACTCCATACCCCCAACATGTAACTGCCGTTGTTGTTATGTGTCCAGGTGTACTCATGGCCTTTTTCCAAGAAGTTGCCATTGTAAAAAGGCTGTTGGTCTTCAATGTCTGCAATGACGCCAGCAGCAGTAATTTGCTCGGCAGCGCGTGTGCCATATGCAATGAAGTAGTTGTCTGCCTGTGCAGGAAGCGTACCCCCTGCATTGACTCCGACTTCAGAGACAAGAAACTCCTTGTACTCTGTAAGATCCATTGCGAAGGCAGCGTTAACAGTGTTGCTCATGGAGTTGACAGTGTTGCCTGCAGCAACGCCATTGACGTAAACATTTCCAAGAGTCAGTCCACGAAGCTGAATCTTGTCAGAGTTTCTTTGAATGATGTTAATGTGACTTGCATGCTCAACACTTTGAAGCTCATTAGCCTTGTACGTGTTAATAACATTGCCGCTTACATACTCTCTTAAGGAGACCATCTGCTTCAAAACATCAATTTCAATGTTTACAGATGGAATGCTCATTACATGGTTGCTAAACGGAAGCTCAGAATAGTTGCCAGACAAGGGAGGCTTGACAGCAGCGACGACAATAGTCTGGTAGCTGTTGTCACCAAGTGACAGGCGAAGATTAGTTACATCGACTTCTGACAGGTCGATGGCGTAGTCCTGACCAATGAATCCAACGTCGTCTACCTTGATGATGTTCTTGTCGTCATCAGCAAGAGCACCAACACCAGAGGTGATAAGGAAACCAATCTTCTCAGTGTTGCTACCAAGTCCAGTGTAGTGAACTTGTGTGTCAAGAATCTCTGCAATGAATCTTGCAGCTGGGTTTAGACTAATGCTAGTGCCAAGCAGGTTGTAGGCTTCATTAATCTGGATGGACGCCTTTGCATCTCCAGTGTTACCAATGCCGTTGTACTGGGAACGGTTGTTGTCATACAGGCCACAGTCGCGCAGTGTGCTATTGGCTGCGCCCCACGCACAGAAACCTGCGTTCCAGTTTCCATTCACTTCGTTCTGACTAAACTTGTTGTTTAGTCCGCCAATGACAAGAAGTCCATTGTTGGCGTTGTAAGCAGAACTGTTCATCGTGACGATAATGTTCTGACTGCCACCATAAGTTCCACCAGCTGCAATGTAAATACCAGACTCGATGTTCTGGGAAGCTACGTTGCGAGTGACAAAGCCATATCCACCGACACCACAGTCTTGGATGCGAATACCACGCAGGTTCTTCTGAACCTTGTTGCCAATGACCTCAATGGCTACGCATTCTTCGATGCGCATGGCTCCACCGTTAGATGCATTTGGTCCGGCGTAGAATGCCTGTAGCTCTGCAGCGGAGCTGTCGTAGCCCAATGCACCTTCTGCTGCTGCAAGGACGGTAGAAAGGCCTGTGCCGCTCCAGCCATTGTTGGCGAATTCGCAGTTCTCAATGCGAATGCCACCAGTCTTTTTGAGATAAAGACCATATGCACCAGCATTGCGGAATGCAATGTTAACAAAGGTAAAGGACTGAGTGTAGTCAGTACCAGTAAAGGTGAAGATGCTGCCATTCGCTGCATTGTAAGATGCATAGCGAATCTCTGAGCCATCAATGCCATAGAAGTGAAGGCTGTGTGGAAGGTCCACTGCAGCAGTCACATTGATAATACCCTTGATGAAGATCTTATTGTTTGCACTTGAAGCGTTAATTGCTTCAGTGATTGTGGTGTACGGGCGCAGGTTTGTACCATCTGCTGTTCCCGCAAAGGTTGGATCTACGTAGATGTCGTAAAATCCCACAACATCTAGGCTTTCCAAGTCCTCAGTAAAGGCAATGTTTTTGTCATTGTATCCACGATTTGCAACGGTCGTCTGATAGCGACCGGTGCCATCGTCACCTCTGCACACAAGTAGAAGACCCAGATTAGTGTCGTCTTCTGCAATTTTTGTAATTGATGCATGGTTCGTTGAGCCAGCATTGACGTCAAGAGGGTGATCGAAAGTCCAAGAAAGGGGCTCGTCAACGCCCAGGCCGTTGTGTTCAAGGAACTGTACGTAAACTGGAGTTCCGTCTACAGACAGTTCGTACTTCAGCCTGACATTAGAAGGCACAACTTCTGCAACAACAGTTGTAATTCCCAAACCTGAAATGTTGTTTGGGAAATAGTTATCCCCATCGTAGGCGACTTGAGTACCAGCTACTGGGTTGCCTCCAAGAGGCAGCACTCCGTAGGCAGTGAACACCCGACCTGATGGGACGATGACACCAGACATATCCTGGTTTGCTACAAGACCTTGGTCCTTTATTCCTCCCCAAGCAGGGTAGAAGTTGATATTAGTTGTGAGGTTTGTGAAGTAGATGTTCTCTGAGCCCGAGGACATCTTGTGCTGATCTCCAAGAAAAAAACTGTTGAGGGTTGTTTCAATGGGTCGGTCAGCTTCAAGCTTCCCAGTTGTTGGGTTATACTCTATATGGTCTAATGTTCTCTGCTCCGAAACAGTAAGCGAGGAAGCTGAGCCGCTTCCCGCTGATCCACCTAAAGAGTTTTGATTAATTGGTCCTGGCATTTCGCCTCCACTAATGGTTTAGCAATTAAGATATTGTAACCAAAGGTGGAGGCGAAATAAGGTTTTTAAGTTAAGAACTCAAAAGAACAAATCTTCCATCTTTGTATTTGTATCGAACTTCATAAGTTCGAGGATAAGACTTGCTTACTGTATACCAAGTGTTTTCGTCAGCTGGAGCATATCGAGCAAGAAAGTGAGCATGACTCTTGCTAGAGGCAACTAGAAAAATTGTAGTACTGTTAACGCCTTCTGGCTTGCCAAAGAAATGATCATCTCGATGCTTTAGCACATACCATTTGTTGGTGAGGTCCGAAGTCATTTTGCTACTCCTCGTTTGGAATAAAAAAATCTTTTTCTGTTTCAGTAGGGAGTGAAGAGATCCAACGCTTTGCAATCATGTTGTGAACAATCTTGGCGTCTCTTTCGGAAAGGCAAGAGTTGTTTGAAAGTACGCACAGAGATGAGTCCAAATCAATAGAGTCTTCTTTGCAAAGATGTTTGTTATAGCTTTTTATTAGCGCCCTAGTAGTGCTTCTTCCAGACTTGTTTTCCCAGTGAACTTCGTCTGCCATCAGGAGAACGCTAGAAGGAATTTTAAAATCATTAATAGAAGGGATGAAGTTAGAATCTAAATTGCTTGTCAAGCTCGGTAGCAAGTCGTGCTTTGTTAAATGAATTGCAATCATTTTGTTCCTTGTCGTTTTGTGTGTTGTCATGACTCTATCATTTTACAGATAGAAAATTGTCAATCTGGCTCTTCTAAGACAAAAACAGATGAATAAAGTTGACTAGAAACTGCGTGCCAAGCTATCCGATAAGAAGCTGTGTCTTGCAGGTCGTTTGATTCACAATAATCAAAAACAGATCTAGCTCTCGTTGCTTGCGTTCTTCCATTTGAAGAAAAATCTATTACTTTCATTTCCATATCTGGAGTAGAACTGTAATTAGAAAGAAGTTCTACTCCATGTTTTCTTGTGTCGGAAGAGTAGTGAAAAAGGAGAGAAGAAAGATTGTCTTTGATGTCGCAAGGAAGGTCTAAAACATCCATTGGGCTTTCCTAAAGGTCTTGCCCCACAGGGGTGCTAAGAATTATTGCGAGGGCTGACATGATGGTGGTCGATTAAGTCTACATCAATAAGCCTGTGTTGGATACACATGGCAGAAGACAGCATCAAACCCCCCGAGAAGAGCGTAAGCAAAGCAGAAGCAGTTGCTCCTTCTGCCAAGTTTAGAACAAACTCAGCAACGTGGAATAGACCATGGGCTCCAAGAGCAAGCTTGATTGCTAGGTGAAACTTTTTAGAATAACTTTTCATCATGACCAGTAGGTTGAAGATTTTTAATTGTTGCTTCCTTTTGTTTCTCTTTAAAAGAGAGCATAGTAGTGACTAAGACGGCACCAGTACTAAAGCTTATGTAGGCGGCAATGTTTGCTTGAACAACATATTGAATGTTAAACCAGTAAACAAGACTGACAAAAACAGAAAGAACAGCAGTAGGAAGAACCTGGCCTTTGAGAATTGCAAGAGTTCTTTGAGTTGTGGCACCGACAAGAAGTAAGCCAAAAACAAAAGGAAGGATGATATTATAAATCATTTAATTTATGCTTTTTTCTATTATCTTTCAGAGTTCGATTGAGCTCCTTGATTAAAACAAGGTCTTTGACAATTGCACCAAGGCGCTTTGTCTTCTGTTCGTCGGAATGGTCAAAAATGGGGAAGTCAAGATTCCATCTTAGCGGCTCAAGATATGAGAGGATTAATCCGATTCCTTTTTCTGTAAAAGTTTCAATAAGAATCTTGTTGGTTTTGGAAAAGGAAGCCATTTCCTCTTCTCTGCCAAGAAGGAGAGAGCCAACCACTACACGATTAGAGTTGCAGTGTGACACGATCCCCTGCCAGGATCCTCTAGCCTTAGGCGAGGACTTGGCAGGGATTGTTGCTCTGATTCTTCCTTTGTTTTTACCACGAGAAGAAATTGAGAGAGAAAGCAAGTCGTGCTCCTCCTGGGAGAACAGCCCAGCCTCCAAACATAGTTGAAAAAAATCATGCAAGTTTCTGACAGTCACAAGTCTCTCTTGGCTTGACGAATTTGTTTTTTATTATTGGATCTAGAGTACTTAGCTTTAGAATTGTGATGTCCAGCTCCACTTCTTGAGTGAGCACTAACTGCAATCCAGTTTCTTGGTTTTGCAATTGTTTTCTTTTTGTTCTTCATGGTGTGCCTCATGGTGTTGGTGTTGGTAAACTGAAGTAGCAGATGCCACTATACACAGGAGAGTGCATTATGGATCCATACTTAAATGACTTAAGTCAATTCGGAGCCATGGGGCTTTGGACTTTGTCTCTTCTTTTCAGTAATGCAAGAATGAGAAAAGACTTTCAAGAAAGATATGACAATATCAATAGAAGACTTTTGGAAAAGGCAACAGAAACTCATGAGACTGTTAAGATACTTCTTAAAGAAGTAAAAGCAAACAGCACCAAACAAAAGGCGTTAAAAAGATTTAAGATTGATATGTAAAACAAAAGGCCCCCAGAAGGGGGCCTTGATTTGTATAAAAGTAATTGCATTGGTCATAAAAGTTTTTCTGTCAAATCGTTGACTGCATAGTAGACTGCATTGCTGACTGTATGGTAGACTTCATCGTTGACTGCATAGTAAGCTGCACCGTTGACTGCACTGCTGACTTTAATGTAGATTGCATCGTTGACTGCATTGTATACTGCATGGAAGACTGCCTTGCGGACTGTATTGTTCATGCAGTCTCCTCTATTGTATTGCTGACTGCATCATTGACTGCATTGATGAGTGCAAGGCCGACTGCATCGTAGACTGCATAGTGGACTGCATTGTCGACTGCATAGCCGGCTGCATTGTCGACTGCATAGCCGGCTGCATAGTAGACTGCATTGTCGACTGCAAGGTAGACTCTAACGTAGAATGCATTGTCGACCGCATAATAGACTTTATTGTTCATGCAGTCTCCTCTATTGCATTGCTGACTGCACTGTTGACTGCACTGTTGACTGCATAGTAGACTGCATTGTCGACTGCAACGTAGACTTCAGCGTCGACTGCATCGTAGACTGAATAGTAGACTGCATTGTCGACTGCATAGAAGACTGCATTATTGACTTTAACGTAGACTGCATTGCGGACTGAATAGTAGACTGTATTGTTCATGCAGTCTCCTCTATTGCATTGTCGACTGCATCATTGACTGCATAGTAGACTTCATAGTCGACTGAATTGTCGACTGCATCGTAGACTGCATCGTAGACTGCATAGTAGACTGTATAGTGGACTGCATAGAAGACTGCATTATTGACTGCAAGGTAGACTGCATTGCAAACTGTATTGTTCATGCAGTCTCCTCTATTGCAAGGTCGACTTCATCGTAGACTGCATCGTCGACTGCATCGTCGACTGCATCGTCGACTGCGTTGTCGGCTGCATCGTCGACTTTATAGCCGACTGCATTGTAGACTGCGTGGTAGACTGCATCGTCGACTGCACTGTTGACTGCAATGTCGACTACACGGCTGACCTTATAGTAGACTGCATCGTAGACTGCAT
>PDMW01036298.1_pt1 | contig 21249 bp, 19 predicted proteins | sample 1515511 | NCBI WGS metagenome assembly PDMW01 (sample SAMN07343023, study PRJNA328102) | Marine metagenome, whole genome shotgun sequencing project. | biome: marine; feature: bay; material: water; isolation source: viruses from water sample < 0.22 micron filtered, nuclease treated, low... ... | reverse complement strand
CTTTGGATACCAGAAGCTCCGATAACGATGCCGTGGCTTGTGTTCCCATCAACAACGCATCCAATCATATAGCTGAAGGAGTAGGTGTAGTGCGAAAACCAAGCACCCACATTATTGCCCACTAACAACGAGTTGACCAGAACGATTCCGTACTGGCCTCCCGTCATCCTTACCCCGTACCCACCATTACCTTTGAATACACACTCGATGACGACTCCGGCACTGCCTTCCATTCCATCGGTCCCGTTATCTTCAAAACGGCATCGCGACCATCTAAAGGCGTTGGACCCACCTGTCCCCATGTAGGCTCCGTCAGCATTACAATCGTGGATGTAGAGGTTGAGGAAATGGCAATTATACTGCATCGCGTAGTTCTGCTTGTAGAATCCGTGATTGCCTCCATTGATCTCTAGGTTCTCCACGTTTGTCCAACTTGTGAGCCAGTTTATGGTATGCCGGGAACTGTCACCGTTGATCTTGTAACGTGTTCCATCGTCCACTCCGTAGGAATTAACGCCCCGGTATGTAACGGTCCCGCCGTACTGACTGCCTCCTGTAGAATCCCAATCAATAATCGCGGAGGGGGTTTCTTCGCCTCGCATCAGAACCAAGTCACCATCGGCGGGAGGCGTCATGCTCATCCCGCCATCGATGGCTTCTTGGAGCGAAGTCCAAGCGTTGGTCCAACTGGAGCCATCTTGGAGGCCGGTTGCTGCCGGGTCTAAGTAGTAGGTGGTCATTCTTAAAGCCCCGCCTTGATTGCCGCCCGTACTTGTGCCGCCGTACTAACACCATCGCTCATCGCTGGATTGATCCACGTGTTTTCGATCTCCGCCTGCACCGCTTGGACGGATTGTTGCCGCTGCTCTTCTGCCTGCTCGGCCTCGTACTGCCCTCGGGCCGCAACAACATCGGCCTCCGTTGTCCCGGCATCCGGGCGTCCGCCACCCAACTCAATGATTTCGTCTGCCACATCAAGCAGACCTGCCGGTAGGCCGCTGATAACACTCGCCACTTCGACGCTTCGTGGGTACGTGTTAGCGGTGATCTCTACGCCCCGGATCATCACGTGGCTAATAAACCACGCAAGCAACACGGCCTCCGCCCCGGATAGCGTTCCGTAATGGTCAATAAGCGGCCCGCTGCGGGTTTGTGTTACGGGGTCCTCCGCGATTGCACCACTGCCTTCCAACGCGACCTTTGTAGCCTCGCATAGAATGGGTGTTGCCGTCCGTACCGATAGGGCGAACGCGATGTTGGCATCATCCAACCCCACGTCTTCTAGTGGTTTGATATCTGTTAAGTAGTCAATCATGGCATACCTGTTATAAATCTTTGAACACTACACGCTTTGCTTGTTATAACCCACGAATCTCTTCTTTGACCACTTCGATCATAACGATATGCCTGAGACGGTCACGCTGCTCCCGTAGTGGTTTTTCTAGGAATTTGGCCTGCTGGTTGATGCCCCTGTTAAACCAAACCTTACGAGCCGGTCCCTTCGCCTTCGCTATTTTGTTGGCGTGCTTTTTGTTGAATTCTTGCCCGTGTGCGTTGTCTAGAATCTCATGGACGAACAACGCATACTTGGCCGTGTAGCCAACGGACACCACCGTTCGAAAACCACTGCCCCCTGAACGTGTGAACGCACTGTTGCGGAGGTTGCCCGTTTGTATCGGGACGATTTTCATAGACTCCCTTTGCAACGCCAAGCCCGCCTTTAGGAGGCCCCGCCGCAACCCCTTCGACGTGGTCATTTTGCTCTTCCAAAGTTTCCTCTGGAACTGTTTGACTCCCTGTAGGCCGCTGCTTTTACTACTCACAACATCACCGTCCTTAGAAAAGCCGTGGCCTTCATGTTTGGGAGTTTGCTGATGTTACGGGTCTCGTAGGCCCCGGCGTTCGCCCGGGGGTTGGTGGTGCTGGTGAGGTCACCAACGTCCCCCAACCACAACCACCCGCCAAGCTGTACTTCGCTGCCATCAGGGAGCAGGGATACGAACACCTTGGCCGATGACTTTTGGAGGGTGCCTTGGGCATCAATGAATTCCTCAACCGTATCCTCCCACCGGACTCGGTAGTTCGCGTCAGAGGTGAGCACCAACTCAACAAGCGTCCCGTAACCGGGTCGCCCGAAATCGTTGGCGGTGGCCGGTGGCCAATAGATAGCATTCTGCCTCCGCATTGAGTCAATAAGGGCCATGGATCAGCTCCCCGAGGTGGGTGTGGTGCCTGCCCAAAAGCCGCTTACTTTTGGCTTGCCCTTTTTGGCGTCTTCGTTCAATTTGCTGAGGCCGCCGTTGGTGTCCAACCTCATCGCCGTTTGGCCGTAGTGGCTCGTATCCAAACCGAGGCCGATTTGGCTTTGGTATGAGGCCGATACCCCGGCAGACTCAGAGGACGTTCGGGGGTCCCGGTTGGTGTAGAAGTGGGCGGATAACCACCGCTCGATGTACTCCAACCGTTCCGCCGTGTATGCCACCTTCGGCCCCGCCGGTTCCGCGCAAACCTCTGTGACCAATTCGTTGGCCACGGTAATGAACGGGAGCATGGCCGCATCGTTGGGAACGATACTAACATCTAGCTCAATGATCTCAGCCACAAGGGTCCGGGTTGTGCGGGGCATCGCCTACTCCTCGAAGGTTCGTTCGATAAACGTCTTGACGCCACCCTTTTTGAGCGGGCCGCTGGTGTTCAACACCTCATTGCCATCCAACACCCACCACCCACGCTTATCGCGCAGTACTTGCACGTCATAGTCCTTCGCCGCCGTGAAACCTTGGCTCACATCCTTGGCGTCCGGTGTTGGACCCCTTTTTGGTGCCGTTGGCATCTCTGGTGGGGAAGTGGTTGGCACTTCATCGAACTTCGCGAACCTGTTGGCCGGTGTGGGTGGCCCGGGGGTGGCCGTGGGGATATCCCCAACCACCTCGAACTTGTTTGGGAATAGGGCCTGTAGATCAGTGTCGCACTCAAAAGTCTCGCCGTTTGCCACCACCGTGCCACAAGCCATCTCATGGGCTCCGCCGTTGTTTACATACTTCGTCATCGGTTTGGTCTCCGCTTAGGTCTTCGGGTATGGAATAACACGCGAGGCGGCATGTCGCACCGCCTCGCGTGTGTTGTTGTTATTTACGGCAAAGGCTACACGCTGCCGTGAACGATGCCTGTCGCACTGTTGTAGTCGCTTCGAAGCTGAGGCACCATGATGGCCATCACCTTGAAATTCAACTCCATGCCGCCGTTCGTTTCCCACTGAACGGTCGTGATGTCCATGCCCACAACCATCCGGGCAACGTCCGGGGTCTGCTGCACAAGCAGGAGGGTAGTCCCGGTGAGGTAGTCCGCCGGGCGAACCGCCGTGATACCCTCGATCTGCTGCAACCGGCTTCGGAGCGTCCATGGTTGGTTCACCGTGGTGGTGTAATCCTCATCCATAAACCCGTACCACGCCGGGGAGTAATACAACACCCACGGGCCAAAGTAATTATTGTCGGTCGATTGCTTTCGCATCTCCAACACTTGGGCCACGGTTGTGGGGTGGTTGCTGGTGGTGGGGGCCGTGATGGTTTTGGTCAACCGCTGAGGGAAGTTGGTGTAACCGTACACGCTGCCGCCGCCGTAGCTGTAGGTCGAGCTTTCGCCAAGCAACAACTTCTCCGCTTCTTCAGCAACACGCCGTCCGGCAAGTTCTGCCGTGGTTGTGTCGAGGGGGCTGCCACCATTCCGGCTCGCCATCACCTGCCGAGCACTGAAGCTGAAATCCTTGTGGATGATCGGCAACGGGAGGCTCTGGAGGTTGAACTGCGGGCGGTCCCCATCACTTTTCCGGATGCCATCCATGCTGATGGTGGCCGGTGTGATGTCGCTTTGGGTTTCGTGCTCGAGCACGGTTTTGCCCATACCGTTGGGGATGGTGAGCTGCAACCCTGCGGATCGCAAATCGCCCACCGCATTGAGGCGGGGTTTGGCCGCCTTCAGGATCGCGGTGTCCAACTGAATCCAATCGTCCTTCCGCAACGTGGCGGGGGCGTTGGTGACGAGTTGGTTGTAGGTGGGGTTCCCACCCGCGTCTGATTGGCCGCTGTTTTGGGTAATGTAACTTCGTCCGTCCTGCCCGATGTAGGGGCGAAGGCTGTTGGGATCGAAGTTATTCGCCATGAGAACGCTTGCGACATCCCCGTGGCCTTGCCCGTTCATGATAAATGAAGTCATGGTCACTTTCTTTTGGTTTCTGGTGGTATTGGTTGGGCCACGGGGGCCGGGTAATTGTTCTTCGGAATCAGTTCACACGGCATCGGATGAGGGTGTTTGCCCCCAACGCGCCGCCGCTCGAATCAAGGGCTGTGAGTTGGTAGCGTGTGTCGCTGCCCCCGGCCTCAACGAACAGTCCGCTGCCGCCGCCTTCTACGTTCAGCTTATCGGCAACCGCGATGTTCTCGCCGCTCTTGACAAGAACGTTCACATGGTCGCCGGGACATGGGATGTAGAAGAAAACCACATCCCCGGAGGCGTATGCGTTTGAGACGGTTTTGCCCTGCAACCCGTCTTCCGTGGCGATCAGTAGGTCGCCCTTAACGGATTCCGCCAAGGTTGCCGGGTTGGGGTCATACTTGCCATCTGCGGCAAGCTGGATCGATTCGCCGGGGCTGATGGCCGCATCTGCGGTCCCTTCGTCGTGGTGTCCGTAACCGGAGCTCTTTAGTACAATCGTGAACGCCATGGTTCATTCTCCCTTCGGGGGTTTGTTTGGTGTTTGGATCAGGGTTTGGTGTTTGGGGTCAGTCCCAACTCAGGGTCGGAGCAACCAAGAGGCCTTCTTCGTTGCTGCTGTTGTTGGTTGGTTTTGATGGCGTTGCCGCACCATTGAACATCGGCACGGGTGCCGCTGCTGCCGGTGCTGCCGGTGCCGGTACTGCTGCGATGGCCGCCAATCCCTCAAGTTCCTGAATCCCTTTGGTTTGCAGGAACTCCTTGCTGAACTGGTTGGCTTCGTTTTCAGTAATTGTGTCGATCAATTTGGCCTTCGCCTGTTCGTGGGCTGCCAAGCCGTTCTTGATAACGTCTTGGAACTGAGCCGGGGCCTTGGCCACATACTCTTCCATGGTAACGGGGCCGTCATCAACATCCGGCTCGTCTTCGAATTCCTGCTGATCGCTCTCAACTTCAACGGGAGCCAGTTTGGCCAACGTATCGTCGTCCATGTTTTGGAGCACCTCGCGGTCCCCCTCTTCCCATTGTGTCGCATCGTTCGCGATTAGGCTGTCAATAAGTTCAGTGTTTGCCATGGTTTGTTCCTCATGGTTCGGGGTTGAGTGGTTCTGGATGTGGGTTTGCAATCGGGCAACCAACTCAGTCGCCTTATCCACGCTCAAATCTTCTGGCAATCCGCCGTCTTCGTTTAACTGCAACAACCCGGCCCCGTCTGCGATGCTGCACGCACCAACACGGTCGGGCAGAATGGCAAGGTGGTCGGGTCGGTGGTTCCGTGCGATGTGTGTGTAGGCCTTGGTCTGGTAGGTACCGGCCTCGGGCTCGTTGTCGGTGAACAGTCCTGTGCTCACCTCCATCATTTTGTTCTGTTCTAAGGCATCTAGTATCCGGTTGTCTACCGCACTAAGCCGATCTTCTTCTAACCACGCCTCGGCACGTAGCTTCCCATCCCACACGGTGTTCATCACCATGCCCACTTGTTGCTTCTCCAAGATATCGGGGTCACACGCCGAGACGCCTTGCCCGTTGATCTCCGGGTGGTAAACAACCACGGGCCTCATGTTCCATGATTGGGCCGCCGCGCGACACTCCTTCTCAGGGTAGTACAATGGGCCGCCGCTGCCGTTGTGGACGCCTTCGGTCAGCATGGCCATCGGGGCCACAATGTAGTCCCGGCCATGTAGCTGCTCCCTGCGGGTGCCACCGGCTGAGCTGTAGTTGAATGTAAGGTTTTGGATGTTCATGTTTTGCTCTATTTGTTGGTTATAGGTGGTTCCATAGGATACGCCAACCCCTCAACCACTTTCAGAATTAGGCACTCGCGAGGCACGGGCTGCCGCCGCATCTAGTTCCCGCCGCATCATATCGAGCAACGGTTTGGTCTTGTCGTTGATATCTAGTTTATCGCTAATAACCTCAAGCACATCGCACTCGTGGCGGTAGCATACGACGAGGGCCGTGTTATCTTGCCGGTTGCCCGGGGTGTTTGTGCTGCTTAACACCGCTTCGATTTTGGTGATGTTGTCGTTCATGGTGCCCAACACATCGGCAACCTTGGCGTCCGTGTCGGCCATGGTTTCGACGGTACTGGCAAGCCTGCCCTGTTGGGCTGTGGTGCTGCGAACGTAAGTAGAGAGCAACCCACGCTCATCGTGGAGCAGGCGACGAAGTATGTAAACCGTGGCGATAATGAACATCACCAACATGCCCAACGATACCCCATATCGGTCAAACGCTTCGAGGATAGCGTTTGACCCTGTTTCTATTTGTGCAAGAATCACGTTCCCGCCTTCTATTTGGAGGGTCACTTATGGCCGTGCTTTTTGCCTTTTGCCATCGGCTTTTTCTTATTCTTAGAAGCCTTGGCCTTGGACATGGTTGATGGTTTGCCTTTGGCGTTGCCGTACTGTTTGCCGTATCCCATGTTCGCTCCGTTTGTGTGTGAAAAAAGCTCCCCGGGAGTATACCGGGGAGCTTGTTTGTGTCCAACCTCTTCGGATGTGTTACCTACAAAGCAGGGAGCCACAACGACGAGATCTGTTCAACACCCGCACACGCTGTCGAACCACGGTCTCATTCTGCACAACAACCGGGGCCGCCTGCACAACAACCGGGGCCGCCTGCCGAACAACCACACGCCGGGCCACGTTGCACACGCCACCGACACACACGCCCGCTCGGTTGATCACGACCTTGGCTGCCTGTGGGGCTTCCACAATTTGGCGGCCAAACAAGCCTCGCCGCACAACAACGTCTCCGCAACCGGCGTCCGCTGTGCTGACGAACCCAACGGCCAACATGGCCACAATCATCAAGAATCGCATTCTATTCTCCTTCAAGAATTAGGGACTCAATCTCGTTCAGGATGCCCGCACGCTCTTCGTCTGTAGGCTGTGGGCTGCCCTGTGGGGGCATGGTGCCCGCCGACACCTTGTTGGTAACACTGAACCACTCGGCACGCAATACCCGGGCAACATCTTTTCCGGGACCAATATAAAAGCCACCCTTGGGGTTCTGTAGGCCTTGCCCATGGCACGCCGCACAATACGTCTTCACCAAGGACAAGGTCCCCGGGGGTGCTTGTTGGGCCTTGGAACCCACACCCCCGGGAACTGACGGGGCGGTCATTGTAAGAGGCTCAACCACAAGCTGGCCATCCGGGGTCGTTTTGATTACAACTGAATTCGTATTCCCCACAACGTTCCTTGTATCGGCCAACCCTGCCGCCTGTAGAATTTTGGCCGCCGCATCCCCTGCCGCCAAACGCTCAACCGCCGGGGCCTGTAACGCAACCACACGCTCAACTAAGGCCGAGGTTCGTTGTGCCCGCACTGCCGCCGTCTGATCCGCCGCTCGTATCAAGGATAGCTCCTGTTGAAAGTACACGTTCGGGTCAAACAACGGGAGGACGTTGTTGCCGTATGTGTTGGCAACGTACCCAGTCGAACCCTGAGCCACCAACGGGGCCGGTGTGTTGTTTTGGATAACGTACACATCAGGAACATCCGCCACCGCGAACTCCTCGACTACCAACGGAGCCACATGGTTGGCCCGGGCACGGAATTGACCGTGGGCGGTGGTGTTGCACTGCCGTCCTCGACGTAGCAACCCAAAAAGGCCATCGTTGGCGTACACGGGCACGGTGGTGGCCAACACGGCCAACGCAATAATCAATCGAAACATCATAGGGCCTCCAAAAGGGCGGGTCGGTTTGCTGTGGCCCTGCGGGCCATCTCAGCATAGATAGCTTCTAGGTCATCCCGTTTGATCACTGCACCATTCCGGAGCAACGCAATCAGGATGTCTTCTGTTGTTTGGTTCACTGCTGGCACAAGCCGCCGTAGGGTTCGCGGTCCTGCACCCGGGGCACACGCAACCCCTAACTCCAGACACACACGCTCGGGCGTCACGCGAGCGTACCTGTACCCGTGATAGATCTCTTTGATTTTCTGGCCCAACCGGGCCACCGCTGACGGCCCGTCTGCCTCTACCGTGTAATCAGTCAAACGGGCCACCGCCCGCACGTAGTCACGCCGGGCACGGCCAAGCAACCCATCCGGCTCGTCTATCCGTTCGCCGTACCTGCCCGCCACAACATCAACCAACTCGTCCCGGGTGAGGTGTTTGCCGCCAACGGTGCCGCCGTCTGCGAACAGATCCACATCCGCACCAATCAGAAGCTCCATATCGTTCCGGGCTGTGTTGTAGCCGTTGTTCGGTGTGTGGCACATGATGCAGCTCATGCCCATCTCTAGCTCCTTCGTATGGCCGTCCGGTTTGGTGCTGTCCGCCACAACGTCCGGCGGTGCCGACCTCTGTATTTGCCCCTTGCCGTCTGCCAACACAAACTCGAGCAACCCGTTGGGCATGGGCACAAACACTTCCGCCGCATCTGCAAAGGCATCAACCGAGAGCAGGTTCCGGATGAATTGCTCGTCGGGCCGGGTTCGTCTATCTGCGAAGTCGTAGGTGGTCACCAACGGGGTTCGGCTGCCCAACCCAAACACCGTCAGGATGACACGTGATTTTCCAGTCACCCCACTGATCAGGAGCAACGCCCCCTTCTCGCCACCTATACCAATCGACTGCTCCAGAAAAAAGCCCCGCTTCTTCATGTGTGTCTGAAGTGGGGTGTGTGGGCCTTCTGGGTCGAATTCTATTTGCCGGAACTCCGGGTACCTGCCACGAATAGACGTCAACAACTGTTCGAGAAACCAGTCGGCACGGTACACCGCCCCGGTGCTGCCCGTCATATCCGCCACCAACGCATCCACACGCTTGGCGGTGTTGTTGGTGGCATGGCGGGCCAAGGCCTCGCCAAGGTGTGGGGCCAACACTGGCAACGGGCCGCCGTCTTGGTTGACCCGGCTGATGTGAAAATAAGGGTCGTCCGTGGCACACCCGTCCCACACGCTCAGGAGCCGTTCTAGTTTTTCCCCTGTGGCGTATTTGCTGAGGTCGTAACCCAACAACCAACCCCCGGCATGGCGGTCGGCCCTGTGTAGGTTCCGGCTGTGGCCGCACGCACTATTCACCGCGAAGTCCATTACCCCAATCCACTCGGGGTCGGCCCACGGTGGGAGGTAGACGAAGCGAACACACGCCCGCCGGTCTTCCGGGTATTTGAGCAAGGCATCAAACGCCCAACCAACGGCATCGGTCTCGGTGTGGGTTGGTTGTTTTTCCTTGGCGGTCTTATCGCCCGGGTTTGCCGCAATGGCCGCCGGACATACGAACGCAACGAACAACATCCATCGCATGGTGGTCTCCATGGGTTTGTTCTATCTCCAACTCCGCACACGGTAGGTCATGCCGCTGGAACTGACGGCGGTGGCATCCCCCGTCAAACGCATCTTCTTCCGTGGCGCGCATGTGGAGGGCCGGGAGCTATAACCGCAACCAATACCCTCGAACCTACCAATACACTCGAAAACGTGCCGACAGATTTTGTGTTTGGCCATGTAGTTGGCCTCCATCTGACAACGCTGTTGGTCCATTGCATCATCTGCGGCCATGGTTGCCAAGAGCAAGACTAGAATTTTAATCACTTTTCGATCCTTCGTTTGTGGTGGGTATCCCTGCCACAACCGCCTCGATGACGGTTGCCAACTGTTCCGGTGTTTTGATCTGCCCGGCCTGTACTGCCGCATCTATGTCGGCGTTCAACGGTTTGCGAAACTCGTTGAGCCAGTCAACGTATCTGGATTTTCCTTGGCGTGTAACCATCGCCCGCCCCCACGCATCACCCAACGCAACACCCGCCGCCTCAAGGTTTGGGCTGCCGCGAACCACCCCCAACGCTGCCCGCCATTCGCGGACGATTGCCTGTGCTGTTGGCGGGTCGTTGAGGTCTGACGCTATCTTTCCGTACTTGGCCGCTAATTTTGCAGAAAAGCCGCCCAAGCCACCGTCTCCGGGCGTTGGGGGAGGGGGGCTGTGTGGCTTGCCATCTAACACGTCAACGGCGTGAGACGTTGTCTCTATGCCGTTTGTGTCGTACACCACCAACCACACCACCAACCGCCCGGGCCGGTTTGGCACAATGGCGAACGTCTTGGTTTCGTTGCAGACCATGGCGTCACCGTACACCTCGCGGTCGTACACCCACGCGAACGCCTCGCCTGTGTGGTTTGCCTTCAGGACAATTAACTGGCCTGACGTGGCCGTCTCGCGGCCCTGCACCTCCTGCCCGGATGCCCCACGGGCCATCAGAGCAACCAACACCAACGCCAACCTTCCAACCATTATAGTCTCCTTAAACCCACTTGATTTCATGGTGTGCCAACTTCTGCACGATGTCCGTGGTACGTGGTACACCGTACCCAAACTGAGCGTCCCTACCGGGTGCCCCACGGTCCTCGCTGTGGACCTCTAGAAACTCCCGCCACCAACCGGGGCCGGTTGGCCATGCTGCCCCCTCGCGTTGTATCAGCTCAAACACCAACGCGAACAACCCCGCCGCAAACGGTGTCGCCATGCTGGTTCCGCTCATACGAACCAACCCGGTTGATTTGTAGTCGCATGAGACGATGTCCTGCCCCGGGGCCGCAATATCAATCTCACGCCCGCCGCTGCTGAAGCTCGCTATCTTGCCATCCTTCCGATAGGCACCGATGCACAACGCCGACTCGTACTTGGCCGGATAGCCTATGGTGTTCCGCCTGCCGGTGAACCCCTCGTTGCCCGCCGCCGCAACAACCAACGCCCCCTTGGAGTTGGCGTAATGAATGGCCTCCTGTGTTGGGCCGTATGGTGTTGGGCCACCGAGGGACATGCTGATGATGTTTGCCCCCTCGTCTACTGCCCAACGTATGGCCGCCGCGATGCCGCTGCTGTCACCCTGCCCACGAGCACCCAACACCTTACCCACAATCAAGTCGGCCTCCGGGGCCGGGCTGATCGTGGGCGAGCGTCCGCAACACGTGCCGACCGTGTGGCTGCCGTGCCCATTCAAATCCACTGCATCGCGTTCGCCCCGAACGAACGAACGGGCCGCGATGGGTTTGGGGCTGAATGGGTGATTCGGGTTGTAGCCGGTGTCGAGGTTGGCAATGACCACACCCCTACCCGTAGCCTCGCCATGGACACCATGCCAAACGGCATTCGGAAGATGCCAATACTCGCCGCTGTATGGGGCCGCCCCTAAAACCTTCAGGTCGGGGAGTAACCCCGGGGGAGGCCCGCAAGGCTCTGTTTCATCATCGTCGTCTACCTCGGAGGTTTCTGGTTCTGGTGTCGATGTGGTTGTATCGCAACCACTGCCCTCCGGGCTGCCCTGTGGGTGGGTGCCGAACTTCTTATCTGGTCCTTCTGACATAGCACTATCCTCGGTTCAAAGGGGAATGGTTTGTTTGGTGCCCGGGGTGTGTGTCGGGGGCACACCCCGGGCCGCCGATAGCCTAGATGGATACAATGGGGCCGCTGTCACCCCCCTGCTCGCCGCCGGGGCCTGCCGCATCCTCAGACACAAAGCGGTCGAACAACAACTGGAGGGCGGGGCGGATAAGCCGCCTCAACATCTTATCCACAAAAGCTTCGGCAATGGGGCCGACATTCGGAATATCGTATGGTTGCACGTGCTCATCAAATAGCCGCTCAACGTACTCGGCAACCGGCTCGAAATCAGCCTGTGACAATTTGCCGTCTGCCAACACGCTGGCAACCACGTCCATCAATGTTCGAAAATCGATGTACTGCACATCCACACCGCTGCCGGTTCTGGCGTCCAACGCTTCCGCGATACTGCTGCAATATGCCTGTGTCATGGGTGGCCTCATATGTTTGGGGTTGTTGATAAGATTGCCAACGTAGCACGGACCCGGAAATCCCTCAAGCATCTTCGACTCCCATGACCGGCTCCCATGTGTGGCAATACCGCCATCGCCTGCCCGCCTTATCCGTCCGCACTTCGTTAAAGCGTCCCGGCCCCCATTCCGTTGGGGCACCATGGAACCCGATTCTACCCGGGCACTCGGGGGCGTGTAATAACGCCGGGCCGTAGACGCTCCCGCACTGCGGGCACGGTTCATTCGTTTTCGAACCACTCATCGAAATCCCGTTGATTGTTGTGCAACGTAAGCACGTGCCGCCACTCGGCAATCTTCTTCGATATCACGCTGGCCTCTGTAAACGGTGCTTCTGCAACCGTGGACACCTCCGCGATCAGGCGATCTCTTTTGCCCATCAGAAAGTTGTAGTGCAACTCGCTTTCGAGTTTGTGATATCGCGTGTAATGTATGTTCCCGCCGTTGGTGGGATTAATGGCCACCCACTTCATATAGGTCTTGCCATCCCCCTTCAACCAATCCACCCGGGCCAGAATAAACTCTGCCTTGATCTCCGGAACCCACAACACCGCCCCCGGCCCTTTGACCAAGGCATCAATGCGGTCCTTTGTGTACGTTTTCGATTGTTTGGCCATGGTGTGGTCTCCTAGTGGTTGTTCACTGCCGGTTCAACGTAACCCTTGCGGTACCGTTTGGGTGGGGGTTGATCGGTCGTTGTGATTATCTTGACAACGGGCCGCCCATCTGGTAGGTGGGTGATGCCCAATTCATCAAAGGCGTCTAGTAAGGATTCTAGCTCTTCTGGTCGCACACGGATATAGTCCAACTGGTCCCATGTGAGCCCCTCTTTGAAGTTCGTTTCGTTGTTGCCAACACTTTTCGCGAATTGCTTGTACCGCCTCGGGGTAGCCCCACGCTTGTAGAATTTGTTAATAGCCCCGTACTCGTCTTCGGTGTAACTGACCGAATCCTGCCGGGCCAACTCCCGTATATCGAAGAAAAAGCCGTTGACGGTCCTATTTTTATCAATTTCTGGCTTAATACGGGTGAACCAGTAATTCGCCCCACCTGTTTGGATATCCCTCCTCACCGAGTCTCCATCAGACAAACTTACCCCCTTCCGTATGCGTCCCGTGGTACTGGTAAACTCGCCGCCGCTGGCCATGATGCCCCGCACTGCCTCCTCCACCGCCCCCGTGGGGCTGTTGTTGAGGCTTTGGGTGGTGCTTTGCAACACGTACCCACTCATCTCTTCCCCCATCTGCTGACGGGTGATGTCCCACCTGTAGAACACACGGTGCCCACCACCCTCGGGGTGTTTGCCCCGCCCATGGGGATCGTACCCGGGCATAACATCCACCTCCTTGCCGCCCGTCAAACTCGTCTTCGTTTTAATGTACTCCTTCATCGCCGCTAATTTTGAATCAGGTGTCGCGTATGTTTTTTCCCACATCCGCCTATAAGCGACATTGTTGTGGAGGTTGTGTTGGTAGATGCCCCTGTGTAGGTACAGAAGTTCTTCTTCGATGGGTGTTGGTGGTTCTGTGTTGATGCCGAGGTCTTCCAACACGGTCATCGCCTGCTTGATTTTGGCCTCGGTAACAACGCCGGGCACCTGTATCTCGATGGTGCCCTGCAAAGCCTGAAGTGGTTGCTCGTCCCTACTTTTGCCTCTGACGGGAACATACCGAACCAAGATGCCATCCCCGGCATCTATAACGTAGGTTTCGCCCTCGCCCGCATCGTAGGAGCTATACCGTTCGTCCGACCTGTAAATCTCGCCGTCTCTGAATTTGGCTGCCTTTCTGTGGGGTATCTTATCCAACTTTGTGGCGTTGAATTTTCGGGCTGCCTTTGGGGTGCTGGCCGCCTTCTTGATCTCTCTGGTGCCCGGTTTGTAGACATACTTGGTGGCCTGCCACCCCGGGGCGAACCCTTTGCCATTAGACATCACGGTCATCGTTTCTTCAGCGATCACCCTGTAGTGGTTTAACATCTCCTTGGTGGTGGGGTCGGTTTCCTTTTTTACCGCTGCACGTAGGTCCCGAATAATGCGACGAAGTTCCTTCCGCTTTTTAGCATTGAATTGAAGTTGGCCACCCTCACCGCCCGGGCTGTGGTGGGCCACGTTCTTGACTATGGGCAAAAGCTGATCCCATAACAACTCATCATCTGTGTGCGTTGTTTCTGCTGCGGAGTTCAACCCCGCTGTAAGCAACTCGGTCCGGATGGTCTCTCCTACGGTTTTGCTCCCCTTGCGGGTCAGTTTTGCGGATAGCACTGTTTGTCGCCCCCCGTCCGGAGCGAACTCCTGCCAAGCGAGCATGTTGTGGTCTTCTATGTAATCCTTATCAACCGCCAACGCGAAACCGTTGGACTTGTTTTCCTTGATTTTGCGAATCGTGTTGGGCGTCACTTCATACGCCGCACGCTTCAAACCCCGGGGCCGTGGCGGTCCCTTCCGCTTGGGTAGCCGAGCCTCAAGGTAATCAAACCGGGCCGCCAACGTACCCCGCAACGCCGGGTCATCGACCAACCCAAGTATCCTCTGCTTGCGGTCCAAAAGGGAACGGATTTGCTGGTTTATCTTATCGTCTGTGATGTTGGCGAAGATCTTGGAATTTGGTTTGCTGTACTTCTTGTCCCGCATAGAAACCAACTCGAGAACCTCTATACCAAAGTTTTGCTTGGGTGCCCCCTGTGCCCGGAACAGTAGGCCGCCCCCATTGTCTATCCTGTAGGGTTTGCCGCCCACAATGAAAATGTTGTCGTAATTCATTCCCGCCACATCGTGGTTCGCAAACAAGGCATCCGCCACGAACCCCTCGCTGATCTGTTCGAACATATCCTCCACCTCTGAGGGGGTTGCCGTTTGCATCCAGTCCTCTAGAGACTCCCCGCCATCTAACCAACGCGATACCTTTGCCACGCCTGTGGTGTCATCGATAATCATACTCTCGGGCACGTCCAACCCCGCCGCCCGGTATAGCTGATCGGTAAGTACCTCTGACCGCATGTGGGCCTCGGTCATGGTGCCCCGATCCAAGGACTTCACAACCCAATCATCGCCCGTGATTGCGTGTTTGGCCTTATATGGTTTGGTACTGCCGGGCAACGACTTGACGTGTTTGAGCTGGTCCATCTGAGGTGCCCCTGTGTGGGCGTCCTGAAGGACCTGATTTTTCTCCGCCGCCATTTTAGCACCGAGCTTCTTGCTCTTGAGGGCCTGCTTCTTAACCAACGCCTTGGCCGCCAACGCCTTGGCCCCCTTCTCACCCAACTGTAACCGAGCCCACTCGGCTTCCATCACCTGCCCGATGGCGATGTTGCCTGCCGAGAAGTCGTATGGGTAGCCGACATTCTCGTAGGCCGCCAAGGCCTTGATTTTGAGTCTTTTCTTCCAACCCAACAACCCTTGAGTCTCGTGTATCGCGTCCAGCTCCTTGGCGGGCATTGATTTCACGATGTGGCCGATCATTTTGTTTATGGCCGCGACCTTCAACGCCCCGTCCTTTTTATAGTCCTTTGGTTCGAGTCCAATTTTGTAGGCTTTGTTGAAGTCCCACGAACTAATCTCGTTCGGGAACTGCATGACGCCCGGCGGGAACAAACCTTCTGCCGCGAAGAATTCAGCCTGAGCCTCCTTCTGTATTTGGGCACCCTTTGCGAACACGTTCATCGCCTCAACAATCGCCTTGACCTGCGAGTGTAAAGGGTTGCCTGTGGGGGACGCGATAGCCTTGGCATCAAGAAAAGCCGCCTTGCCGTACTGCACCACCTTATCGGTGATATCCGCCAACTCAGCGGATGGCATCAATGCGTACCCCAAGCCGCCCTCCTGTAACAACTGCTTGACCACATTCTCCATCTTGAGGGTTTGGTACATCCCTTGCGGTGATATAAACGGAATGTCCCCCTTATTGTAGGGAGCTTCTTCGGCTTCCATATAGCTGGTGAAATCGCTGAGGTGGATAAAGTCAACACTGCCCAACTCCTCCACTTTTTCCTTAACCTCCTTAACACCCTGAACAATTTTGTTGACCAGTCCGTTGGTGGCCTTAGATACCGCTTTGAGTTGGGCATCCCTCGCCTCCACCTTGGTGCCGTATTTGAGCGTATTCTGGAAAGCCATTTTGCCCACAACGGCGGCCTCTTTAGATACCGTGTCCATCTGAGAATGAGTCAGCTCAACGGGGCTCATATCGAGCAGGTCGTAAACCACGTCCATCATGTCATGACTGCCATACATCCCCTTGGCGTCCAGAACATCGGTGGTGGATGGGCCGCCCATTGTGAGCTGATATTCTAGGTCCTCGAGTAACACGTACATCTCCCCGGTTTCGGGTGCCCCTAAGCCCGGGGCAACATCGACGGGGTCGAGGCCGGGTAGTGGTTTGTACGGCATCCCCTTCGGTAGCTTCTTGATTGTGGCCTCGCCCGCTGCCGTGGGTTTGTAGACAATGATCTGCGGCTTCTCGCCACGTGCCCACGCTGCCGTCAATGTGTGGTGACCGTCCACCACGACATACTCCCCACCCACATCCACCACCACAACCGGGTTCGCCTTTGTGGGGTCATAATTGTCCAGTATGTTGGCCATCTTCCCCGTGGATACTCCTGTTTGCGATAGACGAAGCTTCTTGCTGCTGGCCACCTCTATCGCAACCGTCTTCATGAGTTTTTCGTTCCCGACCATGCTGTGGTATTGAACCAACTTGCTAGTATCAACCTTGGTCATGGGTGCAACCACCCTACCGATGGTCCGGGTTTGCACGGTCTGCAACCCCGCCGCCCCATCCATCACCGCCATATCCTCGCCTATGGACAACCCGAGGAACTTCGTTTTAGAGTGGCCCTTTTTGTTAAGGGCCGCTGACGCCACATCAGCCTTAGTCATGGCGGACCAGAAAGCCCTCTTATCAACAACCTGTTCGGCCACCTTGCCCGCCGCCACGTCTGTGGCGAAGGCCTTCCCGTAATGTGCCTCGAGTTGTTTGTTCACTGAAGCCACTGCGGCCTCAATTTGCTTAAAGCGAGCCGCCGGGGTACTGCCGACCTCGTTTGCCACTTTGAACGCTTTGCTGCCTGCTGCTGCCGCCTGATAAGCAAAGCCTTGCCCTAAGTCGGCACTAAGCCCGGTCTTTGCCAAACGCTGGTCAACCATCATCTGCACAATCGGGGAAGCCCAAGCCCCGTCATCGTTGAACATGGAATACTTGCCGACTTTGTTGGCCATTCTGTTGATATCTAAAAACACATCTGAGGCCAACATGGGCTCCACCAAAGTGGTTTCTGCAACCACGGCCTCGATTTGTGGCAAGGCCTTCGCCATGGCCTCCGCGACGAGTTTGTTTAACGCTTCCGTGGTTGCCTTAATTTGAGCCTGCTGTGCAAGTACAACCTCCCCCGTTGTGGTCCATGAGACCGCTGTGCCCTTATCGCTCAGGAACTTTTCTAGAACTATATCGAATCTGGCTGTCCCGCTGTTTGTTGCCTTGTTTGCGAGTTGGCCTACTTGGGATTTCGATAGAATGTCTGTGACACCCGCCTCGGCCATGGCCTCGCGAAGCATGTTTGACACTGCGGTGCTTTTGAATTTGCCGCTTTTATACTCCATGAAGCCGGTGCCGAACTCATCGGCGGCCTCAGCAATCATCCCACGAAGGCTATCCGCGTCCAAGTACTCCTGCCCCACGGGCACCACCGCCACGGGTGGGGATTCTAGTGGTAGGGGAATTTTCTTGGTTCCCTTGGGTGCCTTTTTTAGGGCATCCATGATGGCCTTCTGTTCCACTATATTCGCCGCCCCGGCCAAGGCTTCGTCTACTTCGGGGGCGACTGTTTGTAGGTGCCACCCCTTCTCGCTGAGCACCTTGTTGATGCCTGTGGTGGCTAGTTTGTCCGGGGTGTCGTAATCAATGGCCGCCAACCCGCCTCCGAATTTGGGTTTGGCGTAGTGCTTCTTCGCCATGCCCAACTTCACCTTATACGACTGCAAGGCCGCCGCTGCTTTTTTCTTCTGCTGGCCCAACAACTTCCCACCAACCGAGGCGATCTCGCCTAACTGTAGGTTCCCGGTGCTGCCGATGGCTGTGCCCGGCTTCCCCAACTCAAACGCCATCCCATAAGCGTCATTTAAGATTTTCATATCCCGCAAACGTACCTTCGGGTCCGTTGCCTGCATGATCATCGCATGGGCCTGAGCGTATGTTAGGAACTGGCTCTCCAGAGTCTCGGCATCCATTTTAGATACATCGTGCCCCGTGGTCCTGCCGATGAAAAAGTTGGTTTTGGTGGTTTGCCCTTCGTACCCCTTGGGCATAGCCGCAACGAGGTCGGCTGTGTAGCCGGTCTCCTCCGTCAACTCGGCCAATGCTGTGCTCGCCGGTAGCTTGTGGCTGCCCCCACCCTTAGCAAACGTCCACTTAACCCCACCGAACCCACCTGCGGGCTGCCGCATCAGAATTCGGCCTTCTGAGTCAAATAGGATGACGCCGTAGCTCTGGGTCTTGCCGAGGCCGGGTTTCTGCCACCCCTTCATCTTTTGGAATTCTTGCCACGCCGCGTCTATGTTCTGGGCGTGCTCTTGTAAGGTGGGCGGGGTCTTCTTGCCGTAAAACTTCACCGCCCCCAACTGATACTTTAACCCCAACTCTTCGAGTACCTGTTGTTGTTTTTCTAATTGGTAATCCTCCACCAACCACTTATTGGCCCGATCTTTAATGTGTTGGATCTGTGCGTCGAAACCACCCTCAACATCGTAGAAAGCGTGTTCGAAAATCTCAGCAAATTCTTCATCGGATAGCTCCGGCGGGAGGGTAGCCCGTGCAATGTCGCTAAGTTTGGCGTTGGTGAGCTTCGGCAACCCACCGGCCCCGAATGCGGATGACTGGAGATCGGCCTTCTTCAAGCCATGTAGCTTGAGTTTGGTTTCTAGCACCTCTTGCCCCGCTGCCCCCACGTCGATGATCGCGGTGTCCAGAACCACCGTGATATCGGTGGTGCCGTACCGGATTCGGAGGCTGTCATACCCGAGGTCAAGTAATGCCTGACTCCCCTCCTCCGGGGTCTTGTTTTCCGTTGCCGCGAGCCATTGAATGTAACGGGGGTCTTTTTCCCAACCGGGCTTCGAAAAATCCACATCAAGCCGATTCTTGCTATTTACCTTGAACGTGACCGCCGTGGTTGTTTTGTCTGCGTATGCCGGGACCTTTTTCTTCCCCGCATATAGGTAAACACCCTTCCCCCAAGCCTTCGAAGTATCCGTGAAACCACTCCCTAGAACCGCCTCTAACTCCGCCGGGGTAAGGTTCTGGTGCAACACACCCTCAAAGGGTACCGGCTTCATCAACTCGGCCCGGGCCTTCTCCGCCGCCTCCGCTGCTTTTTTCATGGCGTCGAGGTCAAACACCTGAACCCGGATCATGGCGTTCGGGCCGTGCTTGGCGTACTGCGCCGCGATGCTATTTGCCGCCCCATTATCCATCGGATAGTACCCACCGTCCTTCTTATAGACGACTGCGGCAAACTCTTGCTTAGATTTTGGCAACACGTTGGCATCCCTGATGCCGTCCTTGCTGATGGTGGTGTTGCCCCACACCACCTCTTCGAACAATATGGTATCGCCCGACTGCCCAACCACATAGGCTTCTTCGATGTTGGCTTCGTGTTGGGTTGAAAATATATCAGTCTCCGTCCAACCCGAGTCGCTTTTTTCCCACGGGTGGAACTCGTCCTCCTCAATCTTTTCTAGTTTTTCTTCGAAGTGTTCCGGGGTACCCTCTAACCACCGCTTAGCCTCTTTGATCTTCTCCGCACGGGTAGCCGCCTGCTTTTCGGCCAACGCTTTTTTCAGGTCGTCTAGTTTTTTGGGTGGTTTGTATGCCTTGGGCTTCTTCTTAGGACTGATCTTCGCGTCTGCGCCCGTCCACGTACTGGCCGCCCGGGCGTCCTTGGTACTGAGCCCCGGCTTCTCGGCTTTTAACGATTTGCGGATACGTGTATCTGCCTCGTCCTTCGCATACACCTGACCCGTGGTGCCGCCATCCAACCACACCGATTTCGTGGTACCCCCGCCCTGCTCCCCAACACTGGCCGGAAGCCACGCACACCGACAGTTCGGGTGACGTGGTATTAGAGACCGGGCTTCGTCGATGGTCATCACTACGCCCTCGAGGGGCCTGCAAACCGGGCACACCTTCCCATCGTGTGCCGTGTTCCACTCTGCCATCACACCAACCTCGTCGATGTTCATGGCCTCGAAGCTGTCCAACTGCCCCTCGCTGTGCGCGTAGGTGGTTTCTGTCCGGGCGATGGTGTTGGCCCGGGTCCGCTGTAGTTTGCTGACGGCTTGGTTCAACTCCCTGCCGATCTCACCCGGGCCGCTGCCGTTGGCCATCCCGGTGGCGAGTATGCGAGACATCTCGGCGTCCATGCTGGCCGTCACGCCTTCGAGTTGGCTATATGCTCGGGTAGCCAACAAACGAATCTTCGCTTCTGATTCTGGTGTGTTGAACGCCATGTTCAAAAAGGCCGCCTTGCCGCCCTCAATAAACTCCCAATCCTTGGCCGCCGTGGTGGCCATGCCTGTGGTGTCGTGGTAGGCGCGGAGGAGGCCCTGTTTGTAGGCCGACCGGATGTAGGGCTCAAGCCACGGGGTCTCTTGGTTGTCGTCGCTGACCTGTAGGATGCCCGCCTGTACCTGAGTCTTCAACCATGCCCTGTAATCGTCCACCTTGGCGTCTGCCGTCTCGAACTGCCATCGGGTATTAGTTACCACATCGGTGTCTAAGGTGCGGTACGTGGCGGTCTGGGTGGCAAGGACGGGGTTCTGTACCCGTTGCTTGAGACCAAACGCATCCTCGACCACGACTAGGTTCCGAATACTGCCACGCAACCCACGGAACCGCTTCCCCATATCGCTCAGGAACTTTTTCCTGAGCATGGTGGTGCGTGTGGGGTCAACCCTAAGCGGGTTCAGTTTTCCAGCCACTAGGGGCCTCCGTAGGAGTTAGTTGGTTGGTTCTAGGCTTTAAGAAGCGTCATGGTAAAGGTGTTACCGGACACCTCGTAGTCTCCTACTACATATGAGCCATTATGGAAGTGACGGGTCAAATCCCGCTCGAAACGATCCTCAATTTGATCGCGAACGGCGAACTTACTTTTGCCATTAACTGACCCCGAGAAGACCAGCCTTCCCTGCGAACGGGCGGTGATTTTAGGTGCCCCGCCCTTGCCCTTGCCCTTGCCC
>PDMW01009875.1_pt1 | contig 21432 bp, 31 predicted proteins | sample 1515511 | NCBI WGS metagenome assembly PDMW01 (sample SAMN07343023, study PRJNA328102) | Marine metagenome, whole genome shotgun sequencing project. | biome: marine; feature: bay; material: water; isolation source: viruses from water sample < 0.22 micron filtered, nuclease treated, low... ... | reverse complement strand
AAAGGTTACCAAGGGAACCAAGGACCCAAGGGACCACAGGGTAATTCACCACAAGGGCCAGGAGGTTCAACAGGAGCATCACCAACAGGACCAATAGGTTCAACAGGGTCATCACCACAAGGTGCACAAGGTAACACTGGTGGTCAAGGTGGTCAAGGACCTCAAGGTGCAAGTAGCCAAGGTCTACAAGGACCTGTAGGTGATTCAACACAAGGACCGGGAGGTTCTACGGGTTCAGCAAATCCTGGACCACAAGGACCTGCGGGTGATAAAGGACAGAAAGGTGCTAAAGGATATACCGCACCTGATGGACCAAAAGGTAATCGAGGTACAGGTGGAACTACAGGTCCACAAGGTAATAGAGGTGCTACGGGTGCTGACGGACCAAAAGGTATTGTAGGACCAAAAGGTTTCAGAGGGTCCAAAGGACCGCAGGGTAACTCACCGAAAGGTAATAGAGGTAATCAAGGTTCTAATCAAAATGGTTCTACAGGTGATAAAGGACCAAAGGTACAAGGACCAAGAGGTCCACAAGGGGCTAGAGGAGGTACGGGTTCAACAGGACCAACAGGTGCTAATAATCCGGGGCCAGGTGGTTCAACAGGACCAGTAGGTGACAAAGGGGTTAAAGGTTATAAAGGTAACATTGATATAGGCGGTGGAGGTTCAACTGGTCCGACATCTAACGACAAAGGGCCAAAAGGATATAAAGGGCCTACTGCACCTGACGGTCCAAAAGGTCCAAAAGGTAATAAAGGAGCAATCGGCGGTAGAGGTGGAACTGGCGGTATTGGTGATAAAGGTGCTAAGGGACCAAAAGGTTATATTGGTGCTAAAGGTTTCAGAGGTAATGTCGGTGGTACAGGTAATTCACCAAAAGGTGGTAGAGGAGCTCAAGGAGCGTCACCACAAGGACCTACAGGTGATAAGGGACCAAAGGTACAAGGACCAAGAGGAGAACAAGGTACTAGAGGTGGTACAGGTTCAACAGGACCAACAAGTGCACCTAATCCAGGGCCAGGTGGTTCAGCAGGACCAGGAGGGGATAAGGGAGTTAAAGGTTATAAAGGACCGATTGACCTTGGTGACCAAGGTTCAACAGGACCGACATCTAACGTCAAAGGACCAAAAGGTTATGCAAATCCAGGACCTAAAGGTACGAAAGGTATTGGTGGACCAAAAGGTTTTAGAGGTACTCAGGGAGTCAGAGGGCCGGGAGGTTCAACAGGTACATCACCAGGAGGGCCGGGAGGTTCAACAGGGTCAACAGGAGATAAAGGACCAAAAGGACCAACGGGTCTTAAAGGTAATAGAGGTGCACAAGGTAATGTCGGACCTAAGGGTCCACAAGGGAACTACGGACCACAGGGTCCAGCTGCAGAACCAGGGGCTAAAGGACCAAAAGGATATGCGGGACCACAAGGTAATAAAGGACCAAAAGGATATATTGGTGCACCAGGACCACCATCTGATAGAAGGTTAAAGAAAAACTATAGAGTGATGTCAGATGCTTTAGACCGTATTCTCAATATGAGAGGTGTTTCATTTTTATGGAGAGAAGTAGTTAATGGTATTCCTCAAGAAACCACAAACATTCCTAATGTTGGTTTTATTGCACAGGAAGTTGAGGAGTATTTTCCTCAAGCGATAAGTGAGTCAGTTGATGGTACTAAGCTTGTTGATTATCCTATTTTAATTGCTGTTATAACAGAAGCATTACAACAACAGAATACTATTTTGTTAAGTAAAGAAATTGAAATCACACAGTTAGAAAAAACTGCTAAAGAAAAAGGTTTATTATAAGATATTTCTTTTTGTTGAGTATTAATTATTTTTTAATAAAAAAATATGGATTACGTACCAACATTATCAAATAAATTTATAGTTTTTAATTCTACAAATCAAACATTAATTGAGAAGTTACACTCATCAGTTGCTGCATTTATATTTGCAAAAACTCATGGATGGAATTTTAGAATTAACGATACTGAAGGTATTCCTTTAGTCGAATATTTTACGTCTAAAATTAATTGGTGGGAAAGAGATTGGGATAATAAAGAATACACTTATGGTAGATTAAATTTATTAGACATTCCTAATGATGGTTTAAATTCATTTGAAACAGATAGTTTTAATTTGGTATATAATGACTGTGATGTACTACATTTATATAATAATCGAGATTTATTAAATTACTTAGATTTCAATAAGGGTGAGGATTTTAAAAATACTCTATTAAGTTTATTTAAAATTGAGAATAAGTATTACGATAATTTCATTAATATTCTTGAAAGACTTATAATGGAAAGTCATTTAATAATGAATGTGGATGACTTAGCATATGAACAATCTAAAAACTTAATTATTAAAAAAATTAAAGATGGTGAAAAAGTATTTTTAAGTGGTGGGAGTAAAAAGTTAGTTAGGGAACTTAAGAGAAACTATCCAAAATATCAGTTTAAATCTTTAACTATTAACGATAATAAGTTAGATGATAATTCAATTATTGATGAAACCCAAGTAATATCAATGATATTTCAAATATTCATAATTATTAAGTTAGATAATAAATTAATATGTAATAAACACATAGAAAATTTTATTAAAGACTTGCATTCTAATTATGAAACCATGAAATACGATGGTGACAATTTATTATACAAAATCGATTAAATAGTCATTATTAATATATTTCGGTAAGTAGTTATCGTCTATTGTAGGTATAACTACATCTATATCATATAGAGTGTAATTATCTTTATAAAAGTTACATAAGTAAAAACCTCTATCATAAATTACTGAATAAACAGGTTCGTTTCTTAAGTAATAAAACTCACTTAGACTACTATGTTTTAATTTAGACCAATTAGTTAGGATTGTACCGTAATACCTATCAGTTAACTCATGTTTAAAATCTTTATAGAACCATCTCATTCTAAGTGATACGAACTCTAATTCGTATCTTTCAAAGTCATACATATTATTTTCAAAATTATCAAAAGATGGGATGCATTCTATATCGGAAAAATAAATATAATCGTTATCTTTAAGGTTAAGATGAGATAGAGTTTCTTTAATCATCGAAGTCTCAAATTCGAATACCGTACTATTCATTGAACTGTAATCGTCTAATTGTACGTAAATAATTTTATCTTCAAAATCTCTAATTTTATTATAAATCTCAGGATATAAAAACTTATCTTTATTATGTTTACCTTCAAAGATTACAAAATAATCGACAGAAAGATATAACTCATTAAGTCTTATTAATAGAGCCTCCTCTTCACCATTATAAATGACCACATCATATACTGATGGGTATTTACTCACATCAAAAAATGGTAAATTATCGGGGATATCATAATCATTAGTTGATTCTAAATATTCTATTTTGGTTGGGTTAGTATGTGGGTACCTTTTGTCGATTATTAAATCTCTAAAAGTTTTTTTTAGGTGGTAATAATTAAAATCTCTTTCTCGATTAGAAGAGTTAAAAACTTTACTAAGTGAATCATCTACCTCACCAAACCAATTAAGATGCCAACCTGAATCAATAGATAAATAATCACTTGGGTTATTCATTATATCGTATTGTCGAGTATTATTTATTTCAATTGGGTCTTGTATTAAATGTGTTTTATAGAACGCAGTAGTACCTAACCATTTATCTCTCCTTTTTAATGTACCGTTCCATACTAACCAATCTTGTTTAAATATAACTGGTGACATAGATAATAATTTAGGTAGTGTATTAAACGTCTTAGGGTCAGGTACCTCATCAATATCAGAAACTAATATGATATCTTCATATGAAACATTTATTTCAGACAAACCATCTAATATTTTACTCCTTTGTAATTTTTCACGGTACACATATTTATCTTCTTTTGTCATAGTATCACTCACTACTTTAGGTATTTCAGTTGATAATACATGTATGATTTTATCTTGATATTTTTCAAAACGGTCTTTATATAAAGAATAGAATATAGTTTTAGGATAACCCCTATGTGTTACGTTAGATTCAACTAATACAAAGTAGTCTACATAGTCATAAAGATATTCTAATCTGAACTCCAAAAGGTCGAGTTCATCTCTAAACATAAATGTATCTATAATTTTCATATGTTTTTTATTTATTTAATTACAATGTTAGTTTATATTTTTAAAAATTAAAGATATGGAATACATTTATTCAGACCCGTTTGTTGAGTTCTACCGTGATAAAATGGTTGAACATTTACACTATTATTATTTCGAGGATATCTTCACTGATGAAGAATTAGATTACATCATTCAGTGGGGTGAATTAACAAATTTATCAGATGCTGAAGTAGGTGGTGGAGAAGATGGGTTACATATTGTTCCTGAAATAAGAAGAAGTAAAGTTGGTTGGATTGACATTTCTAATGAAACTAAATGGATTTTTGATAGGTTAGCGGCTGCATCAATTGAAGCTAATGTTGAAATGAATTGGAATTTCGACCTTATTGGTTTTGGTGATACATTACAGTATACACAATACTTCGGTGAGGATGAAGGACATTATTCATGGCATGCTGATATTGGACCAGGTGTGTCACACAGAAAACTTTCAATCATTGTACAGTTAAGTGATGAAGAAGATTATGAAGGAGGAGACATCAATTTAAAGATTGGTTCAAGAGATTTAGACCTTCCAAAGAAAAGAGGTGGTGTGATAGTATTCCCATCATTTATTTTACACAGAGTATTACCAGTGATTGAAGGTAACCGTAAATCTTTAGTCGCATGGATATCAGGACCAAACTACAAATAATATGTTAATAAGATATAGTAAAGAGGAGTTTCAGAGTTTAATAGATTCCGAAACTCCTTTTATCTTAATGGTTTATAACATGAATCAGGGTAAAAAGATTGAAGGAACAACACAATTTTATGATATGCTATCAATATACCCAACATTTGTAAAAAAAATAGATACAACAAAAAAAAATTTAATCGAATTAAGAAATGAGTTGACTGAATTTAATCAAGAAATACCTGATATTAAAATTGTCGAATCATATCATTATGAAGTATATGATATATTAACCGACTTAGGGTATGATTATGATTTACTTTGGGATAGTCGTAATCATATGTTTAGACCACTTATGTTAGGGTTTAAAAAATATGATGAACATAAGAGTTCATATTCTGAATGCTACTGTATTGAAACATTAACAAACCTATCAATATATACCAACCCTGAATTATTTGAACCACCCAGCGTAAGTGAGTCTTAATTCTTCAACACCTGGTGAAACTGTAGATACATAATGCCATTTACCAATCCCTTTAGGTAAATCAAAAATAGTTAATGTATTGAAAGTAGGTACTACAACTCTTTCAATATCACCATTAGGACCGTCCATAAAATGTAGATTACCACCAAATTGAGGTTTCCAATTTTTGGACAATTGTAAAGTAAAACCTAATGTTCCGTTCGGTGAATCTTGATGTGGTGCTAAGAAGTCACCTGGTAAATATACCGCACCAAACACTTCGTCAGTACTTGTTAGACCTTGGTTGGTTATACCATTTAAGAAATTTAAAATTTCATCACTTATCAGTGCGTCTCTAAATCCACACTCATAACAGTTACAAGTGTCTTGATGGTCATTAACGGTTCTATGAAAATTATAAGAAAACTTATCATCCTTAAATGAATTTATTGAATGTGTATACATTTCTTGTATTTGAGGTAAGAATTTATCATCAAAAGGTAATAAATCAAAACCATCTTCACCGTCCATTTTTGGGTATGAAGATATTCTCCACCAGTCCTTAGGCATTTCTTCTGTAAACCACTTATGTAGTTTTTCGGCTATTATCGGGTTTAAAAAGTTTTTAATTACAACAACTCTATTATTGTTAAATTCATTTTTTAAACTCTCAACATTTAAGTTAGGGTTAATAAGTGGTTGATTAAAAAAATGTTTCATTGTTATTTTTCGGTGTTAAAAAAGAATACTTGGAAAAGTCTCCCATCATTTATATCTTTACCGAAGTAATCTAATGAAATGTGGAAGTTATCCGCTCTATACATAACTAGTCGGTTAAATAAATTACCATATCTATCAACTTGCTCCCACTTAGTTATATCTCTCGCGGTTTCTATGGGTGATTTCGGGTCAAAATCATCATCTTTATGTAATTCATAATCCCAATTAATTAGTCCAGTATGTTTATGTCTATAGATTCCTGTACCTGCAGTAATTGGTGCGTCAGGTGTTAAATATAATACTCCTGCCCAATCAGTATATGAATCTGAATGTATCCATGAGCGGTCATCTGAGGTTGTGAATTGAAATGAGCCTGTGTACTCACCACCCCACCATGTAATTTCACCAGCAAAAGGTCTAAGAATATCTCCGATAGTGTCTTTAACGGATTCATTTACGAATGGTTTGGTTCTAAAACCTGGAAAGGTACCTGTGACGTTGAAATCCTGTTCTAATGCAAATTCTCTAACCTCATAAGGGTTATTGTAGAAATCATCTATAATTAATGAATTTACTCTCATGTTTTAATTTTTATTTAAAATATAAGTATAAAGAGACTAAAGAAAATAAGATATTATAGATAATCTTGGAAGTTGTCATTGATAAATTCACTGACTTTTTCATCATCAGCCCATTCAGGCCAAGATACTCGGATTTGTTCACCTTCTTCATCTAAGTAGTATTCTAAAAGTGATTCCAAACTACCGTAGTATTCAAAGTCGTTATCACTACTGTAACCTCCCCAACTTAAGACTGTCTTAACAACTTGTGGTAAGAGTTTTGTTACGTCCACCTGATAGTGAAAATCTTGAACTTCGATTGGTTCATTGGTTCCGGCTTTGTAAGTCTTCCTTTTATATGGAATCTCACGTGAGAAGAAATGTTCATCAAATAAGTATCGTAATCCATTCATTACGTCATCGTACAATTCGTCGTAGATTGCTGATTCTTCAGCGTTTCTATGAATATTTTCTAATTCTGACAGTACATCAGGTGAGTTTTCTTTTATGAATTTTGATAATTCATCATCATCCATATTGTTGATGATATCTACAGTTACAATATCTTTTACACCATCAATTTCAACTTCTTGACCTTCAACTTCATTATAAATTAAAGACTTTAGGTAACTTACATTCTCAGGTGTAAGGTCACCAATAAAATCAGTGAGGTCATAAATGTTAGAGTCTATATCTAAAAAAGGTATATCTTCCTGTAATACTAATTTGGCTAACTCTTGGGAGTTATCTCTATCATCTTTAAAAAACTTAGACATATCTTCACGGCTAATGACCATCCAATATTTATTACCATCTATAATAACATCGTCAAGGTAACCCAATAAGAACTCAACAACAAACTTAGGGTTATCCTCGTAGTGTATATTCATAACATCAGTTAGGTAACCTTCTTCTATTAGATGGTCCATCATCTCCTCAATAATACCTTTAGATTGAAGGAATTTCATAAAAGACTCAGTATTATCGTTGAAATATTTCTTGATAAAATCTCCGAGGTCGTTATCTTCTAAAAATTCAATTAAGTCCATTGTTATGTTAATTTACTATAAATACAAAAAAAAGGAGAATTAATCTCCTTTTGTTTTAATCTTTAAGTTTTTGAAATATTACTTCTTTTCGTAATACTTCTCAACCGTTTTTTTAATGGCGTTTTGCACCTGAGTTTGTGTGTTTTGTGACTGAGTTTGTGTCTGAGTCTTAGCTTGATTATTTTGTTTGTTTTTACAACCGCATCCCATAATGATATTTCTTTATTTAAGTTTAACTTTATTATATATACCAATAAATATACGTTTAAAGTAAAATCAGTAAATATGAATGTAAGTGAAAAATTTAAATTTGTTTGGTGGGGAACCGCTGGATGTGCTTCAAGAACAACGTATGGTTATTTTATGTCTATGGGTGTTGAAGACTTATATAATCACATTGATAAAGATTATTGCGGTGAAAAAGTTTCATTTACTCATGAACAGGGATTTCCTAAAGGTACTAAAAACTATAAATTAATATGTAACGTTAGAAACCCGTATTCGTTAGTGGTGTCATCATATCTTGATATATTAACTGAGTATAAAGAAAATGGGGAAGAATTGGATTTTTTTGATTACCTTAAAACTCATCATTTTAGTAAAGGTAATATGGAATCTTATGGAACGTTTTTCTTAAGACAGTGGATTCATTTTCACAAAGAACCTGACTTTATTATCCATATGGAAACAATGGAAGATGATTTACGTAAATTACCGTTTTTTGAACATGATGAGCACATGGATGACATTATCAACGATACTATTAATAATAATTTATATAAAAATGGTTCACCTTATGATGTTTATGAAGGTCAATTTCAAAAATATAAGAGATTTTATACTCAAGAGATTGCGGACTATGTTTATGAAAGAATGAGACCGTACTTCACTAAATTCGGTTATGAGAAAGATTCTTGGATATAAAAGTATTTATAGTAAAATATTAGACATGCAATTAAGTCAGTTATTAGTAGAAGGAAGAAAGGATGACTTCCTAAAAAAGTTTAGAGATAAGTTTACCAACGATGAACTGAAAAGTATATTCTTACTTTCTAGAGACCTAGCGTCTAACCACAAATATTTAATGTTCTTAGGTAATGCGTTAGAAAGTGGTAATATAGATATTAATAAAGTTAAAGAGGTTATCGGTAACTTTATTAAATATCAAAAAGTATTACCTGTTAAAGACATTTATTTATATGACAAAATATCAGATATACAAACAGCAATTGATACTCATGAGAATAAAGTTAGGAGAGACGTTAAAGAACTTGATGGTGCCAAACAAGTATATGAAGACGAAAGGTTTGTAGTTGTAACACCTGAAACTCATGACGCCTCTTGTTACTACGGTGCAGGGACTAAGTGGTGTACTGCATCCAAACAAGGTTCGTCACATTTTGATAGTTATAATCGTGATGGGAAGTTGTTTTATATTATTGATAAGAAAGCAAAGAGTCAGGATAGATTTTACAAAGTTGCTCTACTTCAAAAATATCATGGAGACCAAGTGTTTTTCGACGCACCCGACAGGGCGTTTACTGATGATTGGATATTGGGAACACCTGAATGGGAAAAAATTAATAATAATATACAAAAATATCTTAAAGATAATTTTAGTCGAGAACTTGAAATATTCAAAGATAAGGAGGCCGCTCGATTAGAGATGATTAGAATTCGTAATCAACAACAAAGAGAGAGAAACGCAAGAAGAATACGTGATGCTCAAGATAGAAAAAATAATGATGAATGGTCATTAGATGAAGACACTGAAGAGTCGAATAAAGTTAATGCAGTTTTTGAGGTGATTGTGGATAATTACGGTTTATCCTTAGATGATGATGAAACAATATATAATTTAGTACCTGCAGACTATCCACATTCCGGATTGGACACATTTGAGTGGTTAGGTTTTGACTTTCAAAATAGCACATGGGCAGTTGGAGATTGGGATGAGGTGCGTGAAGCAGCAAAAGAAGACCAAAGAAACCTAATTGATGATGTCGGATTAGAAGGTTATAACCCGAATTTTGTAGAGGGACATATAAATGTTGATGAGGTTATTGAATACTTTAGTGAGATGTTTGAGTCTGACATTTATGAATCACCTGAGAGTTACTTCGATGAAAGTGACTTACCACTTTCTGATGAGCAAGAATCTATGGTGAGTAAATTAGAAGAAGAACTTAGTACTCAAAATGATGTTGTTTATAACTCAGAAGATGAAAGTGAGGTTGAAGAAGCAGAAGAAAGAGTTAGTGAGATTGAAAGTGAGATTGAGGACATTAAGTTATCACCTGAAGGGGAACCAACAGTTGGGATGGTTGAAAGTGTTTTAGAGGAAAGACTTTATGATGTGGAGAGAGATATTATATCACATATGAATGATTATGGTCTGGATTTAAAAGATTATGTTGATATCGAAAGTTTAATTTCAGATGTTATAGACATGGATGGGACAGGACCATCTTTAGGTGGGTATGACGGGGAAGAAAACGAAGTTAGTGTTAACGGTATGGACTATTTCGTGTATAGAGTTGAATAATACAACAATTCTATTATATTATATTAAAATTTTAGTATGGAATATGATTGGATAATTGAGCAGCCAATAGACTTAGAGTACAAGCAATATTTAGTTTTAGACTACGTTAAAAAAGTAGAGGAAAAGTTAGATAGGTTTGAGCTATACCCTTCTTTTCAGGAAATTACGATGCACTATTCTAGTATGTCAAGAGTCCTAAGCGATGGTCAATTTATTACACTCAAAAGAATACCTGAAGACATTGATGACGAAATACTTTTAACGGATTTAGTTTATAATACCATTAGAACTAAAAGTGATGAAGAGAGTAATGAAATCTTAAAAATTGCTGAATTTGCTTCCGATAAGTTTAAAAACTTATTTATGGTTTCCAAAACTTTATGGTCACTCATCAATGATAGTATTAGTTTTAAACAGGTTATTAATGAGAAAAGTATTAAGGAGGATAAAACAGGAAACGGTTTTATACATTTTATTTATAAAAATGAAATGCATGTCTATCAGTTTAATATTAAAAGAATGACAGATAAGACAATGGAGAATAAATGTCTTATTGAAAAAATATATCAAGGTGGGGATTATAATTTAGAGAAAATTATTGATGAGAATAATGTTTTTGGTAAAGTTAATAAGATATTTGTAGGTGAACATAAAAAAGAATATATCAAAAAGTTACCAATATTTGAAGTATTAATAAGTCAAAATTTCCCAATAGAAGGGTGTTTATTATCGCTAATAAAAAGAAGAGTAATGGGGTATGTGTTTCAAACAGTAAAGTTACAAGAACTAAAAAACGAATAAAAAACTTATGGAAATAAAAAAACCCGACAATGTTGCTTACGATGAAAAATCAGGTAAGTATAATGCTAGTGTATTACCATACGCCACTAATGTTAGTGGTCCTGTAATAAAGTTAGACGATGTTGGTGCTTTTAAAGAGAGAGGTGTCCATAGAGTACAAAAAACCTTCAACGCCAAGTATAAAGAATTAGTTGACGAGTATAATCACTTGATAGATGAGGTCGAACTAAACGACATGATATATAACTCAAAATACTCGTTTGAACCAGTAATAGGTGAAATATATCACTTATATATTGGAAGAAATGAAAAATATTTCTTATCTTTGATATCACCAAAGGAATGGAATTTAGAACACATAGCATCGGTAAGACTTAATTCAGAACACAAATGGGTTTCAATAAAAGATATTTAAATAAAGAATTTATTATTGGGTTAGAGGACAATACTCTAAAGACCGTACTTAATGCAGATGCACTGATAACCACAGATAAGTGGTCGTCTAAATTTTTAGACCTTTACATGAGTGGGAATACAAAAGACGAAATCATTAAATTATTAGAAGATGAAAAAAGAACAGACAGATTTTGAAAAATTACAAGGTAAGTTAAGATTACCAATTCACATTAGTTACATTGCTAAATACATTTTAGGTAAAACTGAAGAGCAAACTAAAGAAGTTTTAAAAAAAGGGGTGGAAGAAGGTATACTTGAAGAGTCAAAACAAAATGGTTATTATAGTTTAAAGAATAGTAGAAAATAATGAATAAAGAGATGGTAAACCACCCCAATCACTATGGTGGAGAAGAAAACCCGTATGAGGTTGTAAAGATAGCTGAAGCGACAGGGTTAGATAAAGATGCTTACCTTTTCAACGTATTGAAATATATGGTTAGAAGTGGTAAAAAAGATGATAATCCTCCTTTACAAGACCTTAAAAAAGCACTATGGTATTTAGAGAGACGTATAAAAACTATGGGTGAATGATAATTGTTAATTACTTTATGGTCGGAGTTTTAGTTGGTTTCCTTATGGAGCTTTCTGTTAATAAAATAACTAAAAAAAGTTTCACATTTGGTGAGAGACTATTTGTTATATCATTTTGGCCATTAAGTTTAACGGTTTTTATAATAGGGATGTTTAGAAAATAGAATAAATGAAAGAAATGAAAGAATTAATTGGTGATATTCACTGTTCAGACACAGTGAAGTTCATGAAAGAGATGCCTGAGAAATCAGTTGACTTAATTGTTACCTCACCACCTTATGGTGTTGGGATTGATTATGATAGTTGGGATGATGATAAATACTTTGATGAGTATATGAGGTTTACTCGTGAATGGTTACAAGCAGCACACAGAGTACTAAGGGACGATGGTCGTATTGCATTGAACATTCCCTATGAAATTAACCGTCAAAAGAAAGGTGGTCGTATATACTTCTCATCTGAGGTTTGGCAGGTAATGAAACAATTGGGATTTGGATTTTTTGGTATTGTAGATTTAGAGGAAAGTTCACCACATAGAAGTAAGACTACTGCGTGGGGAAGTTGGATGAGTCCATCAGCACCATATATCTATAACCCAAAGGAGTGTGTCATCTTAGCGTATAAGAACGTTTCTAAGAAACAGGTTAAAGGAACACCTCAATGGTCAGGTGAGTATCAGATGGTACCAAACGAGAAGATTGAGGGTGAGTTTAGAAAGAAATTGGTATACGATGATAAAGATAAGAAAGACTTCATGTCGTTGGTTTTCGGACAATGGAATTATTTTGCAGATACTCAGACAAAAACCAAAGCAACATTTTCTTTAGATATTCCTTATAGAGCAATTAAAATTCTTTCGTATAAAGAGGATTTAGTTTTCGACCCATTTAATGGTTCGGGTACAACATGTTTGGCATCTGAGATGTTAGGTAGACCATGGTTAGGGTGTGATATATCACCAAACTATTGTGAAGTTGCGATACAAAGAATTAATGATTATAAGGATAAACAAAAGCAAGTTGAATTAGAATTAAATGTTGATTAAGGTTATAGATAATAATAATATTGTTATTACCTCTTCAAATAATCGAGTTAGGAAGTTCAATAGAGAAAATGTATCGGAACCTGAAAAAGTATGGATTGATAATATAATCGCCTGTTCAGTATCATTAACGAAAGACCCCTTTAAAAAATAAGGGGTTTTTTGTTGTTTGTTATATTTATATTAAAAGTATTTTATGCCACGTTTTATTATTACTGAGTCAGAAAAGAACGACATTTTTAAACTTTATGGTTTGTCTGAACAAACTAAAAAAAGTCCTTGCCCTGAGGGTAAAGAAGAAGATGAGTTAGTTACTTATGAAGATTTAAAAAATGGTCAGGTAATAAAGAAAGGGTATTGTAATTCAAACCCTAACTCAGGTATTATTAAAATTCAAAAAAAATTAAAGGACTTAGGGTACCTTAAGTGGGATGGATTATTAGGTTACTATGGTGGTAAAACTGCCGAGGCTATTGGTAACTTTTATAAATCACAATCATGTTCACGTGATGTTGATGGTTCTGCGTTGGGTAAAAAGACAATTTCATTAATTGAGGACCCTGATAGATATAATGCATATTATTCTAACGAGGATATTTTAGCTGCCACACTATGGGGTGAAGCTAGAGGTGAGAGTAACGAAGGTATGAAAGCGGTTTATACTATATTAAAAAATAGGGGTCTTAGGAATGGTGATTCAAGTCTTTCATTGAAAGCAAGAATGGCTGGTGAAGCACTTAGACCTAAACAATTTTCTTATTGGAATGATAAAGGGTTTGGTAGTAACCCAAGATGTAATCAAGGTAAATTAGGTGTGAAGAAAAGTGAGTTGGGTGATTTTTTATCTATAGTGAATAATGATTCAACTATAGATATTGGTGGTGCGACCCATTATGTTAATAAAAAGCGAGCTACTGATGATAATGATTGGTGGAACAATAAAGAAAAATTTAAATTGGTTAAAACAATAGGTAACCACGATTTTTATAAAGAGATATAATATGAAAAAGTTAATTAACGAGTCTGGTCTACGTAATATGAATGACCTAGCCAAGAGATATAAAAAGGCGAAAATATACTTTCATCAGGATTTAGATGGTGTAACAACTGCATTGGCAATGAAGAACTATTTAGAAAACAATGGTATCAAAGTTGTTGATAGTGAAATTATACAATACGGTGACAAGGAATTTGCTGTAAAGAAACAAGATGCTCAAGGAGATACAATGCCAGTGTTAGTTGATTTTGCACATGGAAAGCCAATGTTTGTTGTTCACACTGACCACCACGATTCACAGAGTGGAGTTGAGGGTGATACATCGACCTCATTTAGGTCTTCACGCTCAAATGTTGAAACACTATCACAGATAATGTCACCTAAAGACATTTTTACTGCTGATGACATTAGATTAATATCAACGGTTGATTCTGCCGACTTTGCTAAGTATGGTTTAAAACCACAGGATATTATGAACTTTATCTTTAAGTTAGATAAAGACAAATCACTACAGAAAAATAAGATGGCGTTAGGTTTGGCGGCAAACAAACTTATGTTGGCTTATAAAAACAAACCAGGTTTTATGGAGGAGTTAGTTATGACTTCAAAACCATCCTTATTAAACATATTCCAAAATATTAGGAGAATAGCTGATAGAGAAAACTATGCAAATGCGTTGATGATGTCTGCGAATCAAGAGGACTATGTTGACCAAAGAAGTAAGGACCCTAAGTTAAGTTATAAAGATGGTATTCTTTATCAATACGGTGGTGGTAGAATGTTTAAACCAGGTTCATACGATAGGTATACACCATTTAAATTACATCCCGACGCTGATTTCCTTATTACGGTTTGGCCGATGGGATTGGTACAGGCGTCTTGTAATCCTTTCAAGGGTGAGAGAGAACTTAAAGGTGTTAACTTAGGTGATATTGCGCAGGAAGTATTGGGTAAGTGGGAATCTAAACTAAGAGAAAAGATTATACCATTATCAACAATCAAATGGATTTCTGAGTCATCAAAGAGTTTTGGTGAGGAGTCTGTAGGTTTTACAAATGCAGATTTAGAAGCATTCTACGGTGATAAGATTAAGTCTATGGAAGGTGGAGAAAAGTATATGGAAAACTTAAAGGCAATAATGGACAAACCATTCAGTAAGCTAACTGACGATGAGATGAGTTTATTAGATGGTTTAGGTGTCCCGGCTTGGGAAATGATACAGGCTAACTCAGGTGGTCACAAATGTATTACTAACATTGCTGCACTTAATTATTTCGGTAGGAGTAAGAGACCACCACAAGGTAAGTACAAATACAATAAAGATTCAGGTGATGCACCATACGTTAAATTCTCTAAGATGATTGGAGAAGAATTCTATAGAAAGCTTAAAGAAAAGATTGAGGGTTCAAAAAATTTGAAAGAGTCTTTTAAAAAAAAAGCTAAAAAAATAGTAACAGAAAATATGGTAAGGGTAGGTGATGAAATTTCACCTAACTTATTTGTTAGTAGAAGGGCGAAGAATGATTATTTACCTGAAGAACTAATTAATGATATTGGTGTGGCCGCTGAAATTGCAAATGTAAATGCAGAACTAAGCTGGGCTAAAACGGGTCATGGTAAGAATACTAAAGGAGGTAAAGTAAGTAGACACCATATTGAAAGGGCTATAGATATTTCGAAACTTCAAGACTTAAATAACCCTAATGAGAAAAAACTTTCATCATATAGAAATAACAGAGAAGGTTTTATTAGTGCGGGTAATAGATTATGTTCGGCATTAGAGTCATTAGGTTATAATAGAAATAGTGAAGGTAAACACAAAAGAGCGGTTCTATGGTTTATGCCAGATGGTAGTCATAAGAATCATTTACACGTATCCAACATAGAACTTAAAGACGATGAATATAAGAAAGAAAAAAATGTCGTAAAACAAGATTTAACAATTGCTGATATTATTAGTAATGGTGACAATAGTGAGTTAATATCTTTAGGTTCAAGAGGTAAAGGTGTTGAAGAGATTCAGCAGATATTAGTGGATAATGGTCATGACATTGGAGACTTTGGTCCGAATAAAGACGGTGTTGACGGTCGTTTTGGGTCAAAAACAAGAGAGTCGATTAAAAAGATTCAAAAAGATAATAAGATTGAGGATGACGGTATTGTTGGAATTGAAACCTCAACAGTACTTAGTCAATTAAAATAAAGAGAAGGAGACATTGTCTCCTTTTTTTATACCAAGTTGTTTTGACATACCCGCTGGTAATTCTAATACCTTGTCACCATAACCTGTATAAGATTCACATTCTAACTCATTAGTACATATTGGGCAATTTTCGTGAATGGTATCAATCTCATCATCGTTGATGAATATAATATCTAAAGGTATTATACAATCGTACATCCAAAAAGATTGTTCACCTTTACTTGGCATTAAGAAATACATACCTTGGAACTCATCATTAAACTTTTGACCTTGCATTCCTTTAATTATTGAATCTTTTGTCACGCAAAGTTTGACTTTAATAATATTATCTCCTATAGTTATCTTCATAGTAATAAATATATGAAGATTATATAATATGAAAAAATACGGAGGTATTATAGTTAGATATGATAATAAAGTATTATTATGTAAACGGAATAATGAAGGACCATTACCTGGTCACTGGTCATGTCCAGCAGGGAGTATTGAAGAGGGTGAAAGTCCTTTGTTAGGTGCGATGAGAGAATTTTATGAAGAAACTGATTTTAAATTAATTGATAAACCTGAGTTCTGTGGTCTTATTAAGAGAACAAACAGAGATGGTTCAAAAATTAAAGGTGAAATGTACTGTTTTCTTTATGATTGTGATGAAGAGATTCACCCTAACTTAACAACTGCGAAAGATGGAGATGAACATACTGAGTGTGGATATTTTGGTAAAAATGAATTACCTTCACCAATGACAGAACAATTTAATAAACTATTAAAAATTATTTTAAAATGAATTTAATGTATCAAGCGTTAGTAAAAAAGTATGAAGCAGATTTAATAGCTGCAAAGGCAACACTAAATGTGTATTTTCATAACTCAGTTGGGATTGGTGAACACCCACAACATTTAGAGGAGATGGACGAAATGGTTGACAAAATGGCAACTGCAAAAGATAAGTTGGAAGCTTTAAAATCCGAATTTGATGTGAATGGGGTTTCCATTTAATGTCAAATTACTAAAAAAAAACAAAAAATACTTGACGGAGATGAAATTTTTAGTATCTTCGTATAACTTTTGAGGGAAACGGTAATATTTATATCTTACCCTACTGAAAAAAATCAGAAATTCTTAAAAGTTTATTTGACAGTCTAAAATTAAAGTATTAGATTTGTAGGAGTAAAAAGTTAAAAGAAAAGTTCTTTGAAATATTAGAGGTTGATTATTACGGACTTTTGATGTCCTTTTAGGAGGACGTCCTTTCCAAAATAAAAGAAAGTTTAATCAACACTCGGCGGTTTAGCGTCGTTAGATAAACCCCGTGAGGGGACTAAAGGGACTGAAGGTAGAGTAGTATCTATTGGAAGTTCGCAGAGTACAAGTGTATTCTGACAACTAAACAAAGTGGCTACGGCCGATTCCCCGAGGGCAACTGCTGGGGGGAAGAGGTCACTCTGAGTCCGTGGAATATCAGAGTTGAGATGGTGACATCAATAGGAAAAGTTACAGGTGACGGTTCGACACACCCTGTCAGGTGTTGTAGGGCTGGGTACCAGTACGATGGGTTTCCGAGGTGATTAAATCGACGAAGTCCTGAAGTACCGTAAGTTGACAGACTTACAGAGAGGTGTGAAGCATTTTGTTCTCAAAAGGAACGAACCTTCTCCTGAAGCACATCTTTCCTAAATCCACATTTTGCTACTATTTTAAAAATAGATACAAAGCAAAAGTCTTCAGGCGTTAATAACGAAAGGTGTCTAACACTCCGAGTAGAAACTAACGGAGTCATTGTATTGACGGCAAGTCATTCAATGTCGATTACGAAATACCTGTTGGGACGGCCATCCCTTAGTGAACTCGCAAGGTTTAACAGAATATAGTAGTGGTTGAGTAGTTATTGACGAATACGAGTGGTTAACGTAAGTAACCGACACTGACTTGATACTTTCGGAAACGATAGTGGATAAGTGGGCAACCGATATAGGGTAATCTCATTAAAGACAAGTCACATAAACGTGTAATCTCAGCGTTCTATACCACATATACCTTCCTTGACCTCGGTGTTAACCCACCGAGGTTTTTTTATGCCTATAGTTGTTATAGTGAAATATATTTATTATATTTGTATATATAAAAGAAATAAATATGGTATTAGAGAAAAACATAAAAATCATTCACCCACAATTCGGAAACCTTCTTAATGACTATTACTCTGATGAGGTTCAGTTTAAGTTGTTTTTACAGATGGTACATTCTTGTATTGAATTAAAGCAGGACCTATCATTCTTCAATGGTCGAGACTTCTTAGTACATATTCCTTATGATTTACTTAACCAATCTATTATTTTGGGTAATGTGAAACCTCAAGAGGAATTGACTTTGGGTGGATATGCAATTCATAAATCTAAGATGGAGGGATAATGTATAAAGTTGGAGATATGGTTGTGATACCTGAAACAAAAGAATTGAAAAAAATACAGGAAATTGAGAGGTTTAAGGATGACGTTGTTATTTACACTACTGACGGAAAAGCGTATGGTATACGAGAATGTAAAACGGTACATCATGCGTACTCTCATGAAATAAATAACTTATTGAATAAATGGAAGGTATAACTAACTTTTACGATAGGATTCTCATCACCGAAAGTGGTGAAATGATTCACCCCAAAATTTTAAACACGAGACACATAGTCATCAATGTGGCCTCAGAGTGTGGATATACGGATAATAACTACAAAGACCTCAAACAGTTCTTAGAAACTGTTGACAAGGATAAAGTTACGGTATGGTTGTATCCATCTAATGATTTTGGAGGACAAGAACCTGGAACCATTGATGAAATAAAGACCTTTTGTGATGGGTATGGGGTCTTAGAACATTCGAATGTTTATTTAATGGATAAAGTAATACTTAAAGATTCAGATATTTGGCATTGGTTGCAATATACTAATGAAGGTTCATCAAAATATGGTTATGATTTTGAAACTAAATGGAATTTCTTTAAATATTTAATTAATATCGATGGTAGTATTTGGGGGTTATCTAACTCTGAAGAAAGTCTACTAGATGAAGAAGTGATTGATTGGTTAAACTCATCAGTTAAGGAATAGATTTCCCTATTAGATGAAATAGGGTGGTGGAGTTGCCGACGACTATTAGCCAGGTCGGCCTCAAAAAGGTGGGGAGTAATCCTCACCTTTTTTAATTACGTGATATTTATAAACAAAGGTAAACAAAATATGGGACAAATTATTCTTACAGAAGCACAATTGGAAAGGTTGACAGCTTCCTTGACAGAAGGAAAACATGACGGGTCGTATATGGCTAAACAACAACTATTCACCATCGCCACATTAGCATATAAGATGTGGGAAATGATGGAAGACGGAGAGCAAATCGAAGATTGGATGGAAAGTAAATTGGCTCAAGCTGAACAGGGCGTAGTTGCCGTAGTTAAAGCTTATATGTATGATGAGGTTGAGGAAGAATTAACAGGTATGGAAAAATTAGACTACTCTGATTTAGTTATTGGAAAATAGTCTTTAATAATTGATTTTTAACGGCCCCTTTGTTATAATAGACGAAGGGGTTTTTTATTGCCCTATAACCTTATAATTACAATAACAAATGAATGTACTGAGATTTAACACAAAAGAACACACAATGTCGGTTGTGTTCAGCGATGGTAGTGGACCATCAGAAACTAAAGAAAACGTGATGACTATTAAAGACTATAATGGATATTACGAAGTCCTCCAAAGACAATCAAATGAAAAAAACGCACCTATCTATAGATTTCCTATCAATAATACTATGATAGTATATACACATGAATAAATTAGATAAAGATTATTTAGAATTATTAAAAGACATCATGACCAACGGTGTTGAGAAAGATGACCGTACAGGTACTGGTACCATATCGGTCTTTGGTCGTCAGATACGTCACGACATGAGTAAAGGATTTCCTTTATTGACTACCAAGAGAATGGCAGTTAAGACGATGATGACTGAATTGAAGTGGTTTCTTAAAGGAGATACTAATATTAAGTACTTAGTAGACAACGGATGTAACATTTGGAATGGTGATGCTTATAAAAACTATGAGAAATATGCGATGGATAATTCTTATGGAGTTGATATATTATCAATGGATGAGTTCATCGAACAAATCAAAACAGATGATGAGTTTGCAAAAAAGTGGGGTGAGTTAGGTCCAATTTATGGTAAGCAATGGAGAAATTGGGGTCACGGGGTTTTAGAAAACAAACATTTAGGACAAATAGACCAAATCAAAAATCTAATCAACGACCTCAAAAACAATCCCGATAGTAGAAGGTTGATGGTATCTGCTTGGAATGTTGGAGAACTTTCAGAGATGACACTCCCACCATGTCACTATGGATTCCAAGTTTATACACGATTAACTACTAGAGAAGAAAAGATTGTTAATCCTGGAAAATACAGAGCAATCTCACTAATGTGGAATCAAAGAAGCGTAGATACTTTTCTCGGGCTTCCATTTAACATTGCTAGTTATGGGACTTTATTAATGTTATTAGCTGAGGAGTGTAATATGATTCCTGGTGAACTTATTGGTAACTTAGGTGATACTCATCTATATAAAAATCACATTGACCAAGCTAATGAGCAATGTGGTAGACAATCCTATGACTTACCAACGATTGAGTTATCGAATGTAGATACAATAAACGGTGAGTTTGACTATGAGATTAAAGGTTATCAATCACATCCAACAATTAAAGCTCCCCTATCCAATTAATATGAAAAAGAGAGAAGTAATGAAAACATTAAAACATAAAGTGATGAGACTCATTCGTAGTGACATGGTACAAAATATATTACCATGGTTTATGATAGGACTTACATTACTAATATACATGAATAGACAAAAATAAATTATATGGACCATATTGAGTTATACAAGATGCAGTTACAGACTGTTAATGTAAAAATGGAGGAATTAAAAAAAGAAAATGAAAAACTGATGAATGAGTTATTGGAAACAAGAGATGAGGTTTATGATTGGAAAGAAAAATATAAAGAGTTGAGAAAGACTGTAACGGGTTAATGTATTTTTATGAGGGACATAAAAGGAGGTCTAATAGAATTTATAAGAGAAATGTATGTGATTCAATACTCTTCCAGTCCCAAACCTCGTTTGGTTATCAAACACATTCACGAGGACTTCAAAGACAAGGACATCACCATAGTACCAATTACTGTAGGAAGAAACGTGAACGTGGATTTCATTTGGGGTAAGTCAAAGAA
>PDMW01000014.1_pt1 | contig 22193 bp, 29 predicted proteins | sample 1515511 | NCBI WGS metagenome assembly PDMW01 (sample SAMN07343023, study PRJNA328102) | Marine metagenome, whole genome shotgun sequencing project. | biome: marine; feature: bay; material: water; isolation source: viruses from water sample < 0.22 micron filtered, nuclease treated, low... ... | reverse complement strand
TCTACTAATCCTATAATTTCTTCCCCATGTCCTAGCACTGCTGCATTGACATCGTATGTTAAATCCATGAGTTTTACCCCAGCTTCTAGTCCTTTGCTTCCGAACTCATTTAAGTTCTGAATATATTTGTACTTTCCATCAAGTGGCAAACTCGCCATAATATCAAAGACGTCTCCGTACTGCTCAATCAATTGAGTTGCACGTTTCGGTCCTACCCCATCTACACCAGGAACGTTATCTCCTTTATCCCCTGTCAACGCCTTGTAAGTCAAGTAGTAGTAAGGGTCAAAGTCATAATGCTCATCCCAGTTTAGTAGTGTTGTTTCTTTTCTTGTTACAGTCGAAAAGCGACTGATCTTTTCATCGACTAGTAAATCCCAGTCTTTGTCTGATGATATCATCCATATCTCATCTACACCTAGGTTTTCTCGGTTTTGGCATATAAGTGCGGCTATATCATCAGCCTCTACTCCAGCATACTTTAGTGTAAGATAACCCTTACGTTTTAAAGTAGACATGGTAGTAGAAAATTCTGCTAAGAACATTTCAAATTCTTTTGCCTCAGCAGGTGTTTGTTCTGCATATCGTTCCTTACGATTTGCTTTGTACTCTGGGTCAATAGACTTACGGTAATTACTACCGCCATCGCCTAAGATGACTATCTCCCCACAGTTATAGGACTTTGCCAAAGATTGTACAGTTCTTACATATTCATGCTCGAAGTCTGTAGTACCTTGGTGTTTCCATCGAAAAGCTAGATTGAGTCCATCAACAATCAATAAGTTCCCATTCGGGATCGGCTTTCCATGGCTCGTAAATTGTATCGCCATTTGTGAATTTTACCTCTTGTGTTTCTAAAAATTTATCAGCAAGAGTGACATAGCACCCTAGCCAGTTTATGTACATATGTTTTTTGTAAAGTGGCTTTCTTGTCGTTGCCACATACCACTGCGAGTGGTTTTCTTTGAAAATAAGTAATGGCTCTTGGTTCATCTGTTCAGATTGTTTACAAAGTTTAGACCACCAATTCACAAATACGTTACTCTTTTGAGTGAATATTTTATGATTGAATCCCATATCTTTGTAATGTTTAATCTCTATACAAAAAAGATTCTTTTTGTGCGGTACACATAAGTCTCCTTTTATTTTACCAGAGCCACTACCAGGAGTCTGTACAAACTCTATTCCAGTAATTCTTTTTAACATTGCAGCAGCTTTGAGCTCTGCATCGTGACCTTTACGTCTACTGTTAACCAATCAACTTCTCCAACTCTACATAGCCACCGATATGTTTATCGTCTACTAGTATTTGTGGAAAAGTTCTAGCACTAGGAAATAATTCTCTAACGTCAGACGCAGAAAAATCCTTGCCAATCATTTTATATGATACCTCTGTGACTTCATCTACATGGTCAGCTAAGAACTTAGCCTTCTTGCAATAAGTACAGTTTGGTATACTATAAATCTCTACTTTCATATTTTCTCCAATATTTGTATATTATAACAGATTTCTCAACTCGTGTCAAGAACTAAATTAGTCGCCGATGTTTTGAGTAGTTATCTTTACTTTCTTTTCTGCCTTAGCAAGACTGTCTTTGATATCTACTTTTCCATCTCTGTTTACGTCTTTACCGACTAGTATGTTCCACCATTTGGTTATGAATCTAAACATGATATATTATCCTCTTTAATTATTTCTATTTTCTCTAGTAATGGGTGAGTCCAACCATGTGATACCATATAAGTATTTAAATTTTCTTCTTTTAATAACACCTCTACTACTTTTTCTTTTCCAACTTCATCTAAAGCTTGATTTACTTCGTCAAGGAAAAGAACATTGATTTGACTTCTACTAATTGAAGCCATAAGTTTTCGTATTGCAACTAATGTCGCAATATTTACTCTTGCTAGTTCTCCACTAGAAAGAGCAAGTATATCTATAATGTTTCCATTATCAGATACTTCTACATTAAGTTTATCATTTGTAACAACAAAATTAATACTAAATCTACCATCACTAAATTCTGCTAAATAGTCGTTTGTTAGAACTTCTAGTTCTTTTACTAAACTTTCTATTTTATATGCTAATAATCCATTGGTAGAAAATGCTTTCTTAAGCGTTTCAAGTGCCGCCAGGTGTTCTTCTTTATTTGATAGTTCAAATTGGAGTGCATTAAGTTGGCTTTGAAATTCGCTAGTCTGTTCCAGTATAATTCCAATTCTGGTGTTATGTCTTTCTCTTTTGGTGTTTTCATCAATTACTTCCTGAAGAGCCGACTTAGCAGTGGTAATTTCTTCACTAAGTTTTTTAACTTGGTTTTGTAAGTCATCTTCATTGAGGATTGATGTAGTGAGTTCATGGTCGATAGACCTGTAGAGGTCTTCCCAATTTTGTACTTCTCGTTCTGCTGTCCTATATATCGCATTTTCTTCCTCTAATTTCTGCAACTTTCTTGCAGCGTCCTGTGTAAATCTTTCACAGTTTTCTTTTCTTTCAGTATGTTCTTTTATCATACTGTTTACAAATATTTCGTCAACTTCTCCTTCACAAGTTGGACACACCATATCATCTAAAGTTAATAACTTATTATACTTATTAAGCATTTTATCTTCATGGATCGCTTCTGACTTCCATGTTGCTACTGAAGAAACAGCATCATTAGTATCTTTTTCTTCTACATATTTTGCAAGTTGTCTTTTGTACTCATGCAAATCTATATCAGCAAGCTGGTGTTTAAGTTGATTATTAAGATTTATTTTTTTATTCTTTTCCGAGATATTTTCAAGTTCTATTAATAAAGAACGTAAAGACATCTCTTGTTCTTCCGAGTAAAATGGTAAATCCATTTTTGGAAGTATGGAACTATCTTCGAGAATATTGTCTGCCAACCATTTTGCAATAGTTGAAAGTTTCGCATTGATAGCTGTAACATCACTTGAATTTACTCGCACTGCTTCCTTAAATGTTTCAAAGAAAGACACATAATCGTCTAATTTTAAGAGGTCAATTAGGAACTTTTTACGGTTTGTATCAGTAGCAGTCAAAAACTGTAATGATGCGTTAGTATTTTGATATACTAGCTGTGAAAAAGTCTTAAAGTCAATCCCTAATATATCCCCTAACGTCTTATAAGTATTTGACGCAGTATGTGAAGATATATCTTCCTCGTTCTTAGTTAGCTTACATTTGAGTGTAGCACGCCGTATAACAGTAATGTTGTATAAGTCACTGTCCACAGTGAAATCAAGACTAATATTGTACCCTTTGTTAACATATCTATTTGCTATATCCGCTTTTTTTACATTTTTACTATTCTTGTTAAATAGTACTTCTTCTAATATTAAAGGTATAGAAGACTTACCTACTCCGTTTGTTCCAACTAGTTGTGTAAGAGTTGAATCATTTAAATTTAACTCGTTATCTGCTCCATAAGAGAAGCAATTATCCCATTTCAGTTTTTGTAGAATAATCATTAAAAACTCCCATTAATTTTCGTATTTTTTCATCATCAAGAGAAAGAATCTCTCTCAGATATATTCCTAGTTCATCTTCCATTGACATTTCACTACTTAAATTTAAAGTAGCCTCTGTCTCTCGTTTAACAACTTTCTTATCTAGTAAATCAGAATTTTTGACTTTTGCTAAATCTTGCACATCTCCTTCTACTTCATAAATTGTATGATGAAAATCTGTCTGTAGCATTGCTTCAGTAGTATCAACAGTCTTACGAATAAGTTGTGGTAACTCAAATTTATGCCATGTCCATTCCCAGTTATCTATAATTAGATACCCCGTTTGGACTTGGTTTCTATGAAAAGAGGTTGTCATTGGGCTTCCAGGATACACAATATTTCTTTGAGTATTCTCGTGAGCATGTAAGTCTCCTGCAAAAACCGTTTTGTACTTATCAAATCTTTCTAAATCTACTTCAGGCATAACGTGAGGAGGTATCTCTCCACGAACATGAGTAAATAGATACTCTGCATCTATCGTTTCTATACTATTTTTCTTATGCAAATCTGCATAAGGTAGTATTGCCCAGTCGTCTTCGTAGTATGTTTCAGTTATTACCTCTACTAGAGGATTAAGTTCATTTGTTACTCTCTTTAAATTATCAAAGAAAGTGTTATTTTTTCTAGTGGCTTCATGGTTGCCATCATAGATAATTGTTCTTACTTGTGTTCTTTTAACAAAATCAAAATATAAAGTAAGTTCATCCATAGAAGGGACTCGATCAAACAAGTCCCCGCCTATGATGTGAAGATCAACTTCATGTTTATCTATTGCTTCCTGTACTTGTTCAAAGAATAACTGATATCTGGAACACGCCCATGATACAGGTACATTCTTTTGTCCAAGTTTAATATGCCAGTCTGCTGTAAATAAAATCATCCTAATAGTTCATCCCCAGGTGTCCATTCACACCCTGTTAATCCACCTGCTTTGATTGCTTGTAAAGTTCTAAGAACTTCATGAGCATTTCTGCCTGTGTCAAGTGCGTTAACACTTACATGTTGTATTATATCATTTCTGTCAATGATAAAAGTAGCTCTAAAACATACTCCTGCTTCTTCATGTACTATTCCTAGTTTAGAAGATAGTCCTAAGCCGCAGTCTGCCGCTAAGGAATGTTGTATATTTCCTATGAGTTCATTATCTTGTTTCCAAGCTAACTTACAGAACTCATTATCTCCACTAATACCAATAACATTAGCTTCCTCTACTAACATATCCATTCCCGCAATTTCTGTTGGGCATATGAAAGTAAAATCTTTTGGATAGAAGTAAATAACTGTGTAATCTTTTTTCAAAGGTTCATACTGTTCTGTGACAGATACTGTTACAAAGTTATTATCTTTGTCTACACCCTGCAGTGTAAAGGCAGGGAACTTCTCTCCAACGCCTATCATGATACGTCAAACTCGCTTGATACATCCTCAGGAGCTTCACTACCTTGGTCGTTCACTCTTCTAAGTAACTCTAACTGTGCATCTGCAGTTGGTCTGGTAAGAACGTCATCCATTGACTTAAGATTAGCCACTAAATCCTTCTCCCAATCCTCTAGTTCTCTAGCTTTACACTTTAGAACTGCTAATTGATATTCTACATTAAATACTTGTGGGCCAGTCTTCTTTCTTTTGAAATGAATGTCATAGCCTGTAACTGGATCAGTTGGGTCTCCCAACTCTTCCATAGCTACTAGTACTTGGTCGAATAGTTTTCTTTTTAAATTTAAAACTTTAACACTTTTATCAGCGTAGTCAATGCATTGAATGGCATAAGACCATCCACATTTTAAGTCTGGGTAAAAGTCGCGAACATGGTCATGTTCTTTGTTGTTAAAGGTTTCTGAATCTCTATCAAAAGATAGACACTCCATAGGAATATTTTTTCCGTTTTCTCCTTTAATCCAGTAGACGTACCTAGGTAGTAAGTCACCAATCAGTCTTACGTGATGGTCTTCTTTACCTGCGTAGTTGTAAGTTTCAATTTTATCTTTTTGGGCTGAGCCCTTTGTTGTATTAAAGCCAATAGCCATAATTTATCTCCATGTCTCCTCAAATAAAAAGTGTACCCTTCCATCTTTTAACTCAAGCAGTCTGTTTTTAGTTATAATTTCTTCTGATATCGGTGACATCAGAAAATCTAGTGTGGTGTCTTTGGTTTTCAGATATTCATGATAATTACGAAATGATGCTACACCTGCATATTCCGCAACTTCTCTATCACTCAATCCGCGTCCGTGTTCTAGCAAATCCTTTGGGTTTAGAATAAAACTAGTACCACCGAACTTATACTTGTAAAACTTAAAAGTTTTATCGTAGTAATTTTTAGGTTTGATTTTGTAAGTAATTATACGAAGGATTTGGATTATTTCACCAATGTCTCCTTTGCTTACTTTCATTATCTCATTCCAATTAAATAGTAACATATTATACCAACTTTTTAAACTCGTGTCAAGAACTATTTTTCTCAGGTTCATTAGAACTCATTGTTCCTGGCTTAGGGCCATTGGTTAATTGGCCATCTCTTTCTTGTGCCCTTCTTAATACCTCTGCCTGAGTAGGATCTAAAGTAGCGTGTACTCCAGCCTGTGCCATCTTAATTAAACTGCCTTGGAATATATAACTACCACAATGCATTAATTCTACCATAGGCAGTGCCCATATATCTATTCCGAAATCTCTTATAATTTCTGAGAACATATAGTCTTCGCTTAGATATCTATTCTGGTTATTAATGATACAATCAAAGTATGCCATAATTTGTTCTCCTGGTTGAAACTCTCCTTCTCTCAAATGGTCTGGAGTGTATAGTCTTTCAGGGTGGTGTTTATCATACTCTTCAAATACAGATCTATGTATAAACATAAATCCTGTAGCACCTTCTTTGATTTTTATAGGTTCATAGATAGGAGCTTGTCCGTCTGGGTATTGGTTTTCTAAAGGGTTGAATACCATATCTCCTCCTACTTTTTCCAATGCTCTAGGATTGTCATCATATGCACCGCTTTTTGCTGCATGTAATATTTTTTCCCACGCAATAGTTTTTTTCGGATATAAAGCACAAAGAACTTTCATCTCAGGTTTTTCAGTTAATAAATGCCACATATACATTAAGTCCATAGCACCCCAAGCAATATCACTATCTACAAATAGTAAGTAGTCACAATCACTTTTCAAAAAGTTAGCAACACAATAGTTTCTTGCTCTTGTAATAAGGGATTCATTGAACATATAATATATTTGTAAGTATAGTCCGTGCTGCATACATACACTAGTTGTATCCATTAAAGATTTAGTATACATGCCATGGCACATTCCACCATACATTGGAGTTGCTAAAAATACTTTGTTTTTTCGCATACCCTCTATATCTAATTTTATTTCTTGTTTTTGTTCTGTCATAAGATATTAACCTCGTAATCTTGTTTTATATAGTAGCCCAGTCTTGCATTTGCTTGACGAGCTGCTGTTTTTCCTTTGAGATGAATGTCTACGATAACAGGTTGTCGCTTTCCTTCTTTCTCTCTTATTACTCTTCCAATAAGCTGTGTTAGTAAAGGCTCATTATTTATAGGTGTGCCCAACACTAAACAACTTAAATCATTTAATGATATACCTTCAGAAAAGATTGACTGCGTACCAAAGAGTATGTTTTTATTCTCTTTAATCTCAGCCATTACTTCTTCTCTTTCAGTAAGTTCCATATCTCCTGTTATGGAAACTGCTTTATCGCCACATAGATTAGCACAAGCTTTTAGAAAAGCTACTCTATCAGACACTACTAATACTTTGTGTCCTTCTGCGGCATATTTTGCAGCAATCATACTTACACTATGAACGTATTCTTCGTTATATGCAAGATGATTTATTCGTTCTGCCCAAGGTGTATACGCTCCATCTAAAAAACGTATATCGGACTTAATTATATGAATCTGAGGAGTCATATAATTTTCTTTTGGTGGTATATGTACATCATTACCGAAGTAATCTCTGAATACCACATGTCTTCCATCTTTTCTTTCTAGTGTTCCTGATAAACCTATCTTATTCAAAGCAGGCATTTCATCTACTATTCTAGTAAAAGTTGGACTACTGACGTGATGCATTTCATCTAAAATCACAGTTCCGAATACTTGTTTGATGTCGTCCATCTTGCGGTATAAACTCTGAATGTTTCCAATAACTATTGGAGACTTAGTGTCAAAGCTACCTGACCCGATTCTGCCTGCCTTGATTCCAAAGCATTTCTCTACGTCCTTTTCCCACTGATTTCGTAGGGTGGTTGTGTGAGTAACAACCAATGTTTTCTGACCTAACTTCTTAGCTATCGCTAAACCTGTTATAGTCTTTCCCCAACTTACCCAAGCGTTAACTATAGCGTTGCCTTGGATTTCGTCATGTACTTTCTGCTGGCTTGGTCGTAAAGTAAACTTAAAGTCAGGAAGTTCCACTGGCGAGGTTACGCGCTTGTCGATTATTTCATACCCATCGGGAATCAAATCATCTCTTCCCACAGGTATAGAAATCAACTTATCGTTTATCCATCGAACTGTTTTAAATACTATAGGTGGATCTTGTGGCATCCTCGGGGCAATTGTATATGTTAGTTCCTTTTCGATCTTTGAACGTGTTTCTACATCTACTGAAAGGTATATTCTGTTTGAAAATACAGCCTTCATAGATTTGAGATATATTCCAAATCTTGTAGCTTCCACAATCTAGTCAGCTCTTTATGATTATTGTCCCAAGGGGACGACCACCCTACTTTCTTTTTTCTTTCACGAACATGTTTTGGAAGATAGTCTTTCATAACTTCTCTTAATAAATATTTGTATGTGCCTAGCTGATAGTCGGGATGTTTCTTAAATTTTACTCCACTTTCTATACTTAGCATGTATCGTACAAAACTTTGTGATAGAAACACTGGCCTACTCTCCATACCCCACATTCCACAAGTTTGGTCAGTAGCTAGAAGATTTTGTTCAGATGTGCAGACTAAATCATACCAAAGAGCATTGTTTTTATAGTCTGTTTTACTAAATATCTGATCTGGAACCCACCTCTCCCTTTTAGCATATTTATCTATAGTTTCTTTATTGTACTTATCATCATAATATCTATCATGATGCATATATCCTGTAAATAACTCATCAGCACTATCTCCTGTAAAAATTATTTTACACCCGTCTTGACTTGCAGCTTTACATAAAGCAAATCTAGGTGCACGTCTATTCATATCTACCCATGGAAAATGAGTTCCATTTAACCACATTCTATCATAATGTGTTACAGAAGAAACAAATAGTTTTACAACTTTATAGGGAACTCCCCACTCTTCGCAAGTCTTTACTGCCATCTTAGATTCCTTTCTGAAAGCATCATGGTCGTGATGCCTGCTTCCACCTTCTTGGTAATCACAAATGTAAGCAGTTAAATCTAAATCTGCGTCTTTTAATATACCTAAAGCACAAGTACTATCTAGTCCTCCGCTTAGAAAGATACCACATTTTTGTTTATTTTTACCTATTTTATTTATGCTTTTTATTAAATTATCTTTAAATTGTTTTTCTTTTATTTCGTTACTTGTTATAGAGAAATTTCTCCATAAATTATTTTGTGTTATTATATTTTTATTTAAATCAATAGTAAATATTGCACCAGGTGCCATTTTTATTGTATCTTTATAGGGGGAGCGTTGACCAACCCATATAGGATTATTTACAAACTTTTTAAATTCATTTTTATTAGGTTTCTTAAATGTAAGACTTCTTAAACTTGTAGTCACTGTAAACTCTTTGCCTTTCTTATGAATCCATAAAGGTTTTGAACCAAAATGATCTCTTGCAATGATTAACTTATTTTCTTTTACTTTATAATATGCAAAAGACCCATGCCAATCTGTATTTTGAATAAATTGAAATCCAAACATATCCAAACCATTGCCTAAAAATGCTGTATCATTAGGAATATTAGAGTCATACATCTCGCCATTAAAAACTAAAATGTTTCCTTTTTTAGTTTTGAATGGTTGTACTTGATGCTCTCCATTTATATCTAGTAAAACATGACCAAAAGATAAATTACCTATAGTAGCATACCCAGTATCATCAGGTCCTCTAAACTTTTGCTTTTCAGTTAATTCAACTATATCATTTCTTGTTGTTACTACAAATCCACACATTATTTATTTTGTTCCTTATTTTGAAGCCACATGACTATACTTTTCTTTTGACCACTATCTAAATTTGTTACCCTATGCAATTCATACCCATCATACATAACTAAAGCTTTATAAGGTACAGACAATTTAGAGTTTCTAAACTCTAAGTTTGCACCTTTATATTCTGTAGAAGGACTAATATTTATACCGCAAGAAACTGTAGAAATATGAGGTTCGTGGTGCCATTGTAATCCTTGTCCTTTATCTTTATAATGCATTATATGTCCATAAGCTCCTCGTTGATAATATAAATTTTGTTTCCAATTTTTACATGCTAACTGTTTTACTTTATCCATGAATTTATATTGGCTTTTAAGAGTATAATAGTTTCTATTTACTTTATCAGATCTTTTGCCTGTAGTTAAATTTACTTCTAAACTGTCATTATTAATTGCATAGTTACAGTAAGTACTCCAAAAATTACATTCGGTTTCTGTGAAAAAATTATTAATAACCATTATCATTTCATTTCTCTACTTGCTTGTCCATGGATTACAATAGGGTCTAAGTCAAACTTAGAGTGATAATCTTTTATGTAGTTCCATTCAGCAGAAAAAGTGACAAATTTATAATCTGGCATTTTATTTAGTACTTCGCCAAGTATCTTTTGATCCCATATCATTGGATTGTTTTGTTGGTGTGTTACCCAATTTTTAACTATGTCTAATGTTACTTCATTGTAAGGCAAAAATACTGTGCCTGATAGTAATTCGTAAATCTTTTTTCCTGTTTCGGGCGGTGTCCATTCCATAATATAAAATTTCATAACATCACCACTAAGTTCTTCTAGAGGTAGTTCTCTCGCAATTATTGCATCTGCATCAATATATAATAAATCTTCTTTGTATTTTTGCATACATCTGTATATTACTTCAGGCTTTTGTCCACAGTTTTCTTCCCATGTTCCTCTATCTTCAACTTCTTCAACATGAATATCATATCCAAACTTTTCAACTGAATCTAACAGACCTTGAACAATGGGTTTATAGTTTGGTGTATAAAAAGCTACTATCCTCATTGTACTACTTTCCACTCGTTTATTGTATCTATCTCTATATCTTCCCACTTACCAAATTCTACATCATAACAAATTAACTTATCGCCATTCTGAGACCTAATATGGTTAGGTATAGGCATATACTCTTCGCAAAGAGTGTATTCTCTAAAGTATGTTCTTTGAGATTTTAAACTATCGAATTTAATTAATATTATATTCGTCTCTAGTTTTCTTTTAAGTTTATCTATATCCATTAAATTTTTCTCCATGTATCTTTTTTCTTTTCTTCACAGTATTCCCATATTTTCCATGGTATTCCTGACTTATACAAAAGACCTGCCCAAGAGTTTCCATCTTGAGGAGGTCTTGCTTCTACAAAAGGAAAAGGTACATTCTTTAGCCAAACAACTGCGGCTATATCTTTCTTTTCAACTTTTCTTATTTTGTGGTATTTAAGAGCTGCTGTTTTCTTTTTCTCGTTATACCAATACACTCCATTAGTATCAATGAAGTGTTTGCCTCTATGTTTCATCATTCCAATTTCATCATCTACCATGTAGCGAAGTGGATAGATACTTTTCATAGGGCTTTGTAATCTTCTTATGCCTAGAGTTTCTCCAGACATATTTCTGTCGTCAACGACTTGGTCTGCTATAATTAACAGTCCATCTATTTCTTCAGGTTCTTCTGAAAGCACGTATGCTGGGAACTTAATCATGTTATTCTGTTTTTAAGTCCTTTTCCCATTTTACTCCACTGTAATACAACCCAATTAAAATCTTTATTCAGTATAGATATTTTAAATATTAATTTATCTCTTTTTAATACTACTTTATGTTCTAGTGATGTGTCTAAAATGTAATCTTCATATACGAATTTTTGCACTTTATCATCACGACCACCTCCTGTAACTCCAAAAGGTCGAACATAAGTGCAAGAATCAGGGTACCCTTTCAATGTCCATATTATTGCACATTGTGTTTCTTTATCTGTATGCCATTCTAAATCATTACCTGTAATAGAAACAAAACTAGTTGACCACTTGCAGTCTGATAGAAAAGGCAGCAAGTTTAAAAAATATTGTATCTGCTCATCATGATACTTAGCATACTTATAATTATCAATAGTTTTTTTATTTTTATGAATATAAGTATTCCATTTTAAATACTTAACTTTATCTAGTAAGTACTCTTTATCTATTTCCATATGAATTGGTTGGTAATTTTCAAACCTATCTTTTACTACTTCCATGACGTTCCCTCTTCAATAGACCCCTGACAGCCTTGTATGAAGTCTCTATCTTCTTCGGAAAGAACTGTCCAAAACTTACTAATACTACAACTATAATCCATGCATCCGTTAGGGTCTGCTATATGAACATCGTTCTTCATCATAAACTCTAGTACATCTAGTTTCTTTTGTATTTTTTCTTTAAGCTTCATATATAAACACCCAATTTTTCCTACCCGCGGGGTCTACATTAGTCCCGATTTCTTTCATTCCAAAGTCTAAAAAGACTTGTCTACCTTTTTCATAAGTTATTTCACACATCATGTTAGGACTGCCAAACTGTTTCTGACAGAACTCTTTTCCGATGTTAAGGTCATAAGTTGATGCACCACCTTTGTATGCATCAACCCATGCTTGTCTACGAAATGCAGGATAACGATACTCTGTACCATCATCTCCTGTGAATACTTTATTTGTACACAAAGCATTTACTCCCACCATAAGCTGTGGGTCTAAACCAAGAACAGTATCATATGTCATCATATAATACTGTTCCTTGTCGTAATGTGCTTCTAGGTCTTGATAACAAGTTCCATTTCGCACTATGAATCCCTGTATTCTAAGTTGTATAACTCGATACAACTCATCTCTATCTAGTTCTTCATAAGGCTTGATTACTGTAATTAAACTCATATTCCATATAACTTACTAAACTTACCAAGAGAGTAATCGTCTGCGACATCAAAGTCACAGCCAACTGGAGCGTCAGGTATTGACAATCCTCTATCCTTTTGGATAAACTCTTTCAGTTTCTTACTATAAAGTTCGATTTCATCTTCAGGAACTTCTGCTAAAATGGAGTCATGCACTAGAGCAAAGATCTTTGCTTTCATACCAGTCTTGCGAATATACTTCTGAGTATCGATTGCACCAAGCAGATTGATGTCGGATGATACAGACTGTACGAGTGCATTAACTCCTGACCTTACTTCATGAGCTGCGATTCCCTTATCTGACGAGAATACATTTGGTAATCTTCTCTTTCTTCCGAAATGAGAATAAATAAAACCATTTGCTTGAATAAACTTCTGCATACTATTCAACCATTCTCGCAGTTTAGGGAAAGCCTCAAAGTAATCTTTAATAACGTACTGTGCTTCTTGCATAGTAAATACGCTACCACTATCTTTAGTGACCTGCTCACTAATCTTTTTCGGGCCTGCTCCATACATAATACCAAAGGTAACAGCTTTTGCTTGTTGTCTTTTGTCTCCATATAGTTCTGCAACTTGTTCTACTTCACACGGAAGTCTGAACACTTGTTTAGCAATCGTACTATGGAAATTACCCCCAGACTTAAATACATTCTGTAGACCTCTGTCTTTTGCAAGTACTGCAGCACAATATACTTCTGCGGTTGTTAAGTCCATTGCGACTATCTTATGTCCAGCCTTCGCCTTGATACAACCCTTTACTGTCGGATTGTCTCTTGGAAGCTGTTGCATATTTAGTTTACCACTACTGGACAGTCTACCTGAAGTTGTACCATGTAGATTGAAGTTTGTTCTCAATCTATCATCTATGTCAAGATTAGGAATAATTTTATCAAGATATGTATTCTTAATTTTAACTTTCTGTCTAATCTCTAGTATATGCTTTGGTACTTCATGTTGTTCTGCTAGTATACCCAATACTTCGGCATCAGTGCTATCAGCACCAGTACCCGTTTTCTTACCCGTTGGGGCTAAGCCTATGTAATCAAACAATAGACTTCTAAGCTGTAGAGTTGAGTTAGGATTAAATCCACCCTTAGCCGCAACAAATGCTTTGACTTCAGGGAACTCTTGTAGGGCGTCTACTGCTTTTTGTATATCTTCGCCCATTCTTTTCTGACCAAACTCTAAACGAGTCTTGTCAAAAGGAACACCATTGGATTCTACATCTTTGAGGAATCTAACACCTTCTATTAGAAGATTCTTATATACCCAATATAGTTTCTCGTTTCTTAATATAGCTGCTTCAAACTTTTGAAACAATAAGAATGTTACTATGGCGTCCATTGCTGCATAACTTTTCATAACTTCAAAAGGTATCAAGTCATAACTGAAGTCTCCTTTGAGGATTCCAGTTCTCTTAATATAAGCCGCTTTCCAGTTATCAAGTTCTGCTTCATAGTCTCCATAATCTGTGTGTTTGATAGCAAGAGTTTTAAGACCATGTGTACCTGGGTTCTCATCAAACATATAATGCATAAGCATTGTATCTTCAAATTGTGGGAACTCAAAGTTAAAATGATACTCAAACCATTGTAAGTCAAACTTACTGTTATGAAATACTACTCTTTTCTTGTTAAATATTTCTTGCATAAGTTGTTCTGCAGTGTCGTCAATACACTCGCAGTCTACATATACGCCATGTTCTTTCTTGTATGACATAGAGAAACCAAGCATATATCCATTCCTAGGATATAAAGATGATGTCTCTGAGTCAAGCGCAATATAATCCAAAGGATACTCTAAAGCATCTTTTAGATATTTATGAAGGGTTGCTGTATCTTCGATACCAAAGCATTTATCATCGCCTAAGGACTTCTGCGTTAATTCTCCGCTTACATATCCTGTTATACTCTCGACTGCTTCCTCGAACGACTTCTTTGCTTCTGGTTTGAACTTTATCATTGCAGGATTAATCAAAGCCAAAAACTTATCATCAACAATTTTTCCATTGTACTCTGTTATGGATGTCTTTCTTGTGAAGTTTTTGAAAGGCTCTGAACCTACAAGAATAAGCCAATCGTACGAATCTGTCTCGATTTCGATATCAACATCTCTTTTCAAAATTTTCTGTTTTGAACTGTCACTACATAGAGCGAATCTATCGTAGTCAAAGTCAAAGTACTTATCATAATTAGTACTTGACATTGTTTTTTCTATTATTGCTACATTAGCCATATAATTTTTCCTTTAATCTTTCTATTTCTGGTTTTGTTAGATTGCCAGGGTCTATATTATCTCGTAGTTTTACTACTCTTGCAGACATTTCTAGTTGCTCTGCCAGACCTTTTGCCATCTCCCCTGCTTTTACACCCGCCTCATCCCCATCAAACATAATGTCTACTCCTGAAACTCCTTGAAGTTTTAATAGACTTAGTTTGACCCAATTCACTTGTTGTGTGCCAAAACAGCACACTGTATTTTTGAGACCTTTGTCCCAAAGGTTAAGAGCGTCAAAGATGCCCTCCACCAAAATTACTCTATTCTGTACTGGTTTTACCTTTGCTGGACAAAATGGCATCTCTGCACCATTCGGATATATGAAATACTTATTCATATTGAAGTCGTCCAGACTTCTACCAATCAGAGCCACTGTCTTTCCTCTAACATCCCTTATTGGAAAGATGATACGATTCTCGAATTGAGGTACGTTCCATGTGAACGCTCCCCATATTGCAAGAGTTTCTTCAGAAATATTCCGAATACCACCACCTTTCCAAGGGACTCTATCCTTTGGGAGTTGGATACCGACAGTTTCACTTTTAACTTTATTTATTTTTTCTTTGATTCTATGCATACGAACTTCTAGTGGAGAAGCAGGTGCACCAAAGTATGTGAACAGATTACCTTTATAGCCACAAGAAAAACAATTGAATATACCCGTTACTTTATCTACTCTCATACTTGGGTTGCTATCATCATGTTCTGGGTTCAGACACGAGATTACGGCATCCTGTCCTGAGATGCGGTAATCAATTTTCTTGTTCTGTAAAAGTTCTTCTGCTATCATAATTATATATATTATAACAAATTTTTAAGATTGTGTCAAGAATTATTTTCGACTATGATTCGCTGCGCTTTATACTGTTTGCCAATCTCAGGAAAATAGATTAACTCTGTTTTACAATTAGCATATTTACGCACTTTTTCAATCCACCACTCTTTTGGTTTTATAGTGACATGAGCGTTTCTACCATCGCTAAGAGTAGCTCTAGCAGGGTATCCCGCTATGGTTGCGAATACAAACTTCATATTTGGATTGCTATACCAGTATTCTAGGGTTGCATCTATTTCTTCTTCAGGGATATGTTCTAATACATCACAAGATACTATAGCATTAAATTCTCCTACTTCTGGTTTCTTCTCATACTCTGGTATGCCAAAGTCATGTAAAAGTACTTTGTCAACATTCCATAACCTATGTATATGTCTGTTCTTGTAAGGCCATGCTTTACCACAACCAAAGTCTTGTAGTATAACTCCTTTATGTTCATAGGATAAATCTTGAACATTCCAAACCCAGTACATGATTTGTTCTCCAATCATCATTCCTACGTCTTTTCGACTATGTATTTGCCTGTACTCTTCTTTTAAGTACTCATTTTCTTTATCTGATATTATCATAAAATCTACCGCCTCCCAGTAATGTGGTGGGTAAAACCCCCACTTATTTGTAATCTTTTGGATTCTTGTGCTTCCATGGAAGTTCATCTCCTATCCTCTCGTATTCTCTAAATTTTGGATCGTCCTCATAATACATGGACTTCCATACTAATTCTGCCATTTGAAACCAAATAGCAACCGCTTTATTTCTAAATTCTACATCTGACCATAGATAGTACTGTAACCACCACTCTTTGTCAAATCTACATATTCTTAGTTCTTGTTCATGTAGTTCAGGTAATTCTGAAAGAACTCTTAATCTTTGGCTACCTGCTATTGGATACCAATTAGGCATGCAGAGTAAAGGAGAACGTACTCCTTCTTTTCTTAATGCTTCTTTTAGTGGTTCATTTGGTGGAACATTCATAATATTTTCTTGTACTTTTGGTTGTTCTAACATCCAACCCACTGTTCGTATATACCAAGTATGAGGAGCTAGTGGTACTAGCTCTGCTGTTTCTCTGCTTATTCTGTCATCTGCCATCTTTCAAAGTCCTTTTTGTAGAAGTTATATATCATATCCCTAACTTCTTTTCCGTTATAGTCTGGAATATCTATTCCTTTCTTTATGTGTTGAGGAGTCAGCCCTAAAGCACTCCATATAGTTTCTATAGTATGTACCTGTACTTCAGGTTCTCTATAGTACATCCATTGTGGATATATAAATTTCTCGTATTGTGTGTAGTCATACTGGTACTTAGAATCTAAAAAATCAAAGGCAGGTAAAGTTTTCATTACTTTTTCTGTCCATTTCTCTAGTCCTTCTGACACAAGTTTCCTAATTAGAAAGTGCTTGTACATACTAACCCATCTATCAAGAGGGTTTCTAATAACTGTAAAATATTCATAATCGGGGAACTGTGTGTAAGCTCTATCATAAGTAAAATGCCACTCACTTTTTCTCCCATTATATATAATAAAAGGATGTCTTGGCAATGCTACTTTAGTTTTGATACCTTTAGTTTGTATGTATCTTTGATTAATAGATGTTCCACCAGTCTTTGGTATATGAATGAATATACGCTTTTCGTCTATTATGACCATATTTCTGTTATCTTATCTATATTAGGCTCATTCCAATCTACAATATGAAAGTACGGCTCTCTTTCGTTATCTTTTGCCCATTCTTCGTATCTTCTATGTAGGTCGCGTAAGTACTCGTCACTCACGTCAATTTCTGCGTCTCTGTTTCGTTCTCTAACTCTAGCAATAGAAGTTTCCGCACTTACGCTTAGATATATAATTTGGCTAGGCCATGTATTATGGTTCCAGTATCTATGATGGATTGACTGCAGCATTTGATATTCTGTTTTAGATAAGTTGCCCTGGTCGTATAGCATTTCGCGAAAGATTGAATCTTCAAAGGATGTTCTATCTTGTAATCCCTTTGTGTCGCCCGCCATAAGTTCTGTTGCTTGTCTGTATCTATATTGCATCATCCATATTTGCATATGAAAAGCCCATTTCTTCGGATTTTTATAGAATCTTTCCAAGTAAGGAGACTTAGGTTCATAACCAACTACCATGTACCGACTAAGTTTTCTACAGAGAGTAGTTTTACCTGCCCCTATAGTACCCGCTATTGCTCTATATGTGCCCATTTTGTATATCCTCTATCATTTCTTTCTCCAAACTTTGTAAATCTTTCCGTCTCCATGCGCACTTTCTATTGTATCATAATATCCTTCTACTTTAGCAGGGTTATGCCATTCAACTATTAAATGTATTCTAGGAGTATCTCCATTAACTACAGAGTGTGTTACTGTATTATCAACTTCATACATCTGACCTGCTTGTAAGTGTTTTGTTTTTTCTCCTACTGTAAACAAACACTTCTCGTTTGTTGTAATAGGTATATGTATATTATGATTATGAACTACTGATATTCCTCCATCAACATGAGGCTTAAGTTCTCCATTAGGTTTTAATCTAGCAAACAATGCACTTATGATATGTCCATATTGATAGTATTGTAAAAGTTTAGATTCAACCCACCAAAAGAACTGTTTATCGAAATACTTATCATAAAACTCTGTCTTTGCAGCTATCTTATGTGGTTTACCTTTTGCGTACTCCCACATCAAAGGAATAGTATTACAATCTCTAAATATAGTTAATTTTGTTTTTCTTTGTATTCCTATTTTATTATTCCAGTCATCTTCATCAAATGACTTAGGATATTCAGGTACTGAGCCTAGATTAATTATTGACTCCATCTTTCAAAGTCCTTTCTGTAATAATTATAAATTAAATCTTTAACTTCTATCCTATTGTACTCTGGTATCTTAGTTATTGATTTATGCTTAACAGCAGGCTCTATATTAAGAGCTTCCCATATAGTTTGATCTTCTAATCTATGTACTTCTACTTCAGGCTCTCTGTAGTAAACCCATGCTGGTAGAAACATTACGTGCATACTCCCCATTTTTTCTTGATTCTTTTCAAAATACTCTAAGTCTTGGACAGTCCCCCAAAAACATCCATTTTCTAAAGAAGACGTTGCTTTTTTTGTCCAAGTTATTATATCCCAATCTATTATAAATAAATTATCACATAACCACCTGTATAGACTTTCCCATCTTGTCAAAGGGTGTCTTATCACAGTAAAATATTTATAGTTTGGGTACTGTAATGCTAGTTGGTCATATGTTGCATGTATATTATTAAACTGTCCATTCCATGCTTTTTCTTTATGTTTTCTTTGAAAGCCTGAAAGTAAATTTCCTTGCCAATTTCTATTCTGTAAAGTAACGAACCCATTTCTGTGATTGGTATGATATTTTGTTATAAATCGTTTTTGAACAGATACGCCTCCGCATTTGGGTATATGTATGTAGACTTGCTGTTTCTCATGTATAACCATTATGAATATCCTCTATTATTTCTTCGTACATTGGTCTAAACTCTTCTAAGGTTGGAAAAGATACATATATTGTAGTTTCTTGATTACTATATGCAATCTCTGCACAATGACAATGCCATGCTTCTTCTAGTTGTTGTTCGGTATATAATATCATAAGTCGTATGTATCTTCTCCTGTTGTCATTGTTTCTTTTAGTTCTGTTTTTTGGTCTGGGTCTAAGGCTGTGTGAGGCCCGATCTTTAGTGTCTCCCAGTTCATTTCAGATGTGAACGGCTCAATTGAACCACTTCTCATCTTGTCACACTTAAACTTAATACAAGGCTCTGAGTCTCCCCAATGCTGAATACTGTAAGCAGCATCCACAGCATCCAAGATTCCTTTTGAGAATCTTGCCTCTCCTTTCTCATTAGTCTGGAAAGCGGAGAGAACTAGAACTTTACTCTCTTGTGCGAGAGATTTGAGACCTTTTGAGATCTCGATTTGCTCGGTCCAATCATATTGACCTTGACGATTTGGTGCGTTATGGCGTTTAACTTGGTTTAGATAGTCTACTATTACAATGCCCAAGTTTGGTAACTGAGCTTGTTTCTGTCTTACTACGCTGATAATTTTTGCTAAAGTAAGAGAAGGGTCGTAATGTATATCTATTTGGGGAACATCTGCTAACTTATTTCTACTAAGTTGATAGTGAAACTTGTCGAAATCTTGATGATCTCGCCATTCGCTATATGCTTCTGTTCCATTATCGAATCTATTAGCCCACCAGTTAGCAACTTTATCCCATTCCATAGGAGTAAGATTCTTTGCTTTGATACGACCACTATTGATACCAGTTTGTATGCCACAGATTCTTTGCAACATTTGTCTAGTGTCCATTTCGATAGTAAAATATAATGCTGACTTGCCTCTTTCTTGTGCGGCAGCAGCGATGTTACAACATGTAAAGGACTTACCTCCACCACGATGTCCACCGATAACGACCAAGTCTTTGGGAGAGAATGTATAGTCTAAGTCATATTCTTGATTTAGACCGAGCGGTAAAAACTTGGCTAAATCCTCTGCACTATCAAATAACTCCACGGTGTTCATGTCTTCTGCTTCATCATTAGTTTCAACGGAGTCTTCAACTTGTACTACTATTTCTTGCAATAAGTCTATATTTTCTCTAGCGTCAGAGATTGCGACTTGATGGTCAACGTAGTTTTCTATTTTTGATAGGATTTCGGATTGTGTAAATTGATTTTTTAGATAGTCCAATAAGAGTATGGACTCGATATCTGTTTCAACTGTTTCTATGGCATATATCTTTTCTTGCAAATCACGTGAACGAACTTCTAATTTTAAGTCCTCAAATGTAGGTAAGTTATTGTACTTGTGTACATGCTTATCTACTACACGCCACAACTTACGATACTCTCCTTCAGGAAAGTAATGCTCCTTAAGACCATTCCAAGTCTCGAAGTCTCCATTCGCAAGTATTTGCTTTAGTAATGCACTTTCTAGGGTCAAATTGTCTCTCCACTTACAATTTATAGTTGAAAAAAAGGCGAGCCGAAGCCCGCCTAGGAATGAATAGGTATTAGCCTATTTCTTTTTTAGCAGCTCCATTATAGTCTGAGCACTGTAGACCTCTTCTAGTAAGCATTGTTTTCACGCCTCTTACTGTTTTGCCGATTTCATCAGCAATTTCTTCAACAGTCATGCCGTCAATGTCGACACCTGCTAAAGGGTCAGCTTTGCTAGAACCTTTAGTTTCTTTCTGCTTAGGAATAGCATTGATTTCACCAGCTCTTAGTAGTGATAAAGCTTTTCCTCTGATTGAATTTACGCTTCTGCCCATAGCTTCTGCGATGTCTTCAATAAATGCACCATCATTTACTAATGACACAAATTGTCCTTCTTCTTCCTCGTTGTAAGACTTAACAGTCTCAACTTTAGGTGCAGGTTTAACATGTTCTGTTAACTGCATAGAAAGGATTTTACCTTGAATTGACTTAGCTGAAAAAGCTCCGCCTTCAAAGTTAGCAGCGATTTCTGCATATGTATGTGCGCCGCTGTTGTCTTGCACAAAAGTGCTAAGAGTTGCTTCTTGCTCGTCTGAAAAAGACTTGCTTGCTGAAGCTGATGCTAATTCTACATCATAACCCATTTTTCTGAGTTTTGAACTTACTGATCTAACAGATGTTTCTAACTCATCAGCTGCGTTTGCAACTGTGTCTTGTGAGATTGGGCTCTCTCCACCAACGAAATCTACTAATGATTGAGTTCTTTCGTCTGTCCATTTTGGTAATGCCATTTTTAATTTTCTCCAATTAAATGTTTTATATTACTTATTATAATAACACCTCGGTCACGAGCTGTCTGTGTTTTTGCCGACTCAATGCCTGACTCATTAATTAAATGAGTACAGTCTTTAGTCAGAGAACTCTTCACTGTATATCCATATTCATTCAGAACTTTAGTAGCGAAGGCTTTAGTCGGATATGACTTTAACTTTCCAGATATACAAACAACGCCTATGACCTCTTTTTTCTTAATTATTTTATTTTTCCAAGTGAAAGGTAGGTTTGTTCTGTATTGATAAGGATAGTACTCACTGGCCATCCAGTGAAGTAGATTAGCTGATGCCTTTGGTCCAATACCTGCTTCAGTACAACTTTTCTCGCTAATATCTTCGATGTCTGATATTGAATCGCATAATTTTTGAGAAGCCGACCGACCAATAAGGGGTATTGAGAAAGCAGGTAGGATTTCTACCAACTTGCTACTTTTTGATTTTTCTAATTCATCAAAAAGTTTCTCAGCTAATTTTTCACTTTGTATTCTATCCTGTATATCTGATACAGTAAGTTCATAAAGCTCGGGCAGAGATTCGATACCTAACTTAGAGATAGTCGAAGGCCCAAGCCCTTTTATTTTAAGAGAAGATGAAAAGGACTC
>PDMW01010419.1_pt1 | contig 22216 bp, 16 predicted proteins | sample 1515511 | NCBI WGS metagenome assembly PDMW01 (sample SAMN07343023, study PRJNA328102) | Marine metagenome, whole genome shotgun sequencing project. | biome: marine; feature: bay; material: water; isolation source: viruses from water sample < 0.22 micron filtered, nuclease treated, low... ... | reverse complement strand
AAGTGTCTAGTTTTGCTGATTTGGAAAGGAGCATTAAAGGTAATGCAGACCAAGTAGAGAAACTAATTGGTATTATGCAAAACCTTAATACCAAAACAGAAAAAGCCAAAAAATCTACTGAGGATTTAACTAGAATTCAAAAGAAATTAGGAGTTGCCTTTAAAGAAGATGGTAAATTATTTAATCAAGCAAAAGTAAGAGTAAACGAATATGGGCAGGAAGTTACTAAAACTGGAGAGGTAATGGGAAACTTCAATAAAAGAAGTTCTATTATGGCTCAAACGATTGCTAAGTTTACAAAAGAAGGAACAACTACCCCTTTCTTAAAAGGTCTTAGTGTTTATTTAAAACAAGGCGGTAATAGTCTTGAATACTTTGCTGAGTATTTAACTTCAAGTAGAGAAGAATTAACTGTATTTGGCGGAGAAGCCAAAAAGATGCGTAAAATCTTTTATGGGTTTTTTCCTCCTGGAATGTTTAAATTATTCAATAAATTGTCATTTACATTGCAATTTATAGGTGGAAGTTATAGAAAATTAGGAGATAGCACAATTGGTGCTTCTAGGGAATTACAAAAATTTAAAGACATTTTAAAAGGCATGGATGGGTCGGAAGAAGAGTTTGAAGGCATTAAAGATATAATTGCAGAATTAGAAAAAGAAGCCAACCCTAATATGTTTACTAAAATGCTAGGTGGCTTTAAGAAGGCCGCTGGTTTTATTTCTCAACCGATAACCCCTAGAATGAATCTAGAAGGGGCTGAAAAACAAATTGAAGAGTATAAGGAAGCATTAAAGATAGAACCTGATGATGAGGAAACCCAAGCAAAATTAGAAGAATTAGAAAATTATGTAAATAAAAGCAAAAAAGTTCTAAAGGCTTTTGGTAAGGATTGGTATAAATCATTTGGTGGTGTAAAAAGAAGTTTTGCTAATGTATTCTTTACTAAAGGGCAAATGAAAAGAACCGCAGCAAGAGAAATGTATACTCTATCCAAAGCAATAAAAACTCCTTATAGAAAACTTCAAGAGAATTTTGGTTTAAAATTAACTGGAACAAAAAAACAAAGATTAAAAGATTTAAAAACGGCACTTAAAGAGGCTAAAAGGTTTGACATAACAAAAGTTAGTAAAGTAAATGTAAGAAAAAAGCAAAAAGATATGGGAATAGCGGCAGGAGTTGATGATTCTAAAGTTAAAGATTTAACTAAGGCTTTTGAAGCACTACAAATAGAAACCGCAATAGCCGAACAAAAGGCTGATAAATTGCAAAAAGCATATGATGCTGGGAATGTAGGTAATTGGTATAAATTAGGTGAAGCCCAGCGAGAATTAAATGAACTTAAAGATGCAGAAATTGATATGCACGATGATTTAGATATTGCACAAAAACAATATATGAATAACTTAACTAGTGCTGCTAGTCTTGCTGATGCACAAACGGCTTTAATAAAAGACAATAAAGATTTAATTGTTTCTAGTGAAGCGGAAATAAATACAATTAGAAAGGAAGGATTACAAGGTTATAGAAAAAGACTAGTTGGCCTAAAAGAAGATTATGCAGCGAATAAAAAAGCCTTTGATGAAGGAATGGATAATCAAGAAGTCATGGACAGGATTTCAAGAGAAATCAGAAAAGCAAGACTTAATACAGAAGAACTATCTAATGCTTTTGAAGAAGCCGATAAACAGTTAGAGATTATGAAGGGGCTGCAAGAAGAAGGTATATTTGGCATTGATACAGAACAAATAGAATCAGCCATGAAAGTCCGATTAGAAGCAGAATTAAAAATGAATGAGGCTATTGAAGAAAGAGCCGAATTAGTCTCTAATTTAGAAAAGGAAAAGTCTAAAAGTAAAGGGATTAAGAATATACAAACAGAAATTAAAGAACAAAAGAAATTTATTAAAGACCAAAAGGAAAAAATTGCTGATGCTGAAAAGATAATAAAGGCTACCTCTAAACAAATTAAAGAGGCAAATAAAGCAAAAAAGGCGATTGAAAAAGACTTTAACAAAGGCAAGATAACTGAAGATATAAGAGATAGTTTAATTCAACAGGAAGAAGGAAAAATACAAATAGCCGAATTTACTGCGGCAGAAGCAGAAACAGACATAGATACCGCAGTTCAAGACATTGATGAAGGTCAAGAATCTTTAGACAACTCTCAAGAACAATTAGATACATTAAAAGACCTTAAAAAAGCAGGAACAGAAAAACTTCTTAAGAAGTTCCCAATACTAGGTAAAGTATTTAAGTTTGTTAATGCATTTAAAAAACTACTTCCGATGTTAGGTCAAGGGTTAAGAATGTTTATGATGGGCTTTATCTATGTGAGTCTAGCCATTCTAGGTCTTTTGATTGTGATTAAAACTTTTGGCCCAATTATAAAAGAAGTATGGGGCAATATTTTAAAGTGGCTACAACCTGCTTTCATGATAATATCTGCTGCTTTTGCTATGATATGGGATGGAGTTAAAATGGTATTTAGTGCCTTCTTTGGGGAAGGAACATTTGCTGATGCAGTAGATGGTTTATTGAAAATAGCCTTTGGTTTATTAGGATTGTTATTAGGATTAGCACTAGCGAGTCTTACATTAGGGTTTGCTTTACTTATAGAAGTAGGTAAAGTATTATGGCAAAAAGGGGTAGATTACTTCTTAGATATGTTTACTTCTGTTAAAAAATTCGCCAAAGGCATAGTTTTAATAGTAGCAATTGTAGGAACTATTGTTGCTATGATATTAGGTGCGCCTGTTTGGTTGGCTTTGGTAATAGGAGTTATTCTTTGGAGAGTAGGTTCAAAATTAGTAGACCCTGTAACTAAAGTGATTAAATTTATTAAGAAGAAGGTAGTCGCTATTATTGATGCAGTTAAGTCTATTAACCCATTTGCTGAGGGAGGAGTAACTACAAAGGGGTTATCTCTTGTTGGTGAAAAAGGCCCAGAATTAGTTAATTTACCTAAAGGAACTAGAGTTCATAGTAATAGAGATAGTAGAAATATGATTGCTAATAGTGGGCAAAGAGGCGGAACAATAAATAATATAAATATAACTGTTAATGCTAAAGATACTTCTAAAGCAGAAATGGATAGAATAGCAAGAGAAATTTCAAGAAGCATTACAAATAATATTAGTAGGCAAAGTAATACTAACAACATGAGGTGAAATAAATGAATGCAACTGAACATAATGTATTTATAAAACTACAAGCATATGATGAGTCGGATGGCTTATATATTAATACTATACCACTTAAAGCAGAAAGTGTAGATTTTACTACCGATAAAACTATACCTTCTTTCCCTATACCTTTAGCGGGTGCTATTACTGGAGAATCAACTACTATTGCTTTAGATTTAGGAATGTCTAATAAAAGCGTAAATATAAGAGGAATTATTACAGAACAAACAATTACAAAGAAACACGGAAGTAATCAAAAAATAAGAACTTTTACTGCCCATGAAATAGCACAAATGATTGCTTCGGGTGTAGATTCAACTGGTCTTGCTGAACACCAAGCGTTTAATGAAATAGTTATTTTAATGCCTTCCACAGTCGATAAAGACTATAATCAAGTAGAAGAAAGAAAAATACCTTTTACATGGAGAAGTAGAGGTGATAATCTAAAATTAGATAACGCAAGAGTTCCTCTACCTTCCGCCTTTCCTAATTTAACAACTGATGATGGAATAAAAGGATTTATTCGCTCATTTGGGTTTTCTTTTAGTTCCGAAAATAGATACATAGAGTTCAATATGGATTTTCAAGTTGCAGCAATTCTACCTTAAGGTGATTTAAATGTATGATGTTCTATTAGGAAAACAAAGGGGATTAGTATTCCCTGTTATGTGTAATGGTGGCGTAGTCATTGATTACCATAGAAATGTTCCTTCTTATAATCCTAATAACGCTACTGATGTAGGTTCAGTTCCTAGTGAAGATATAACAGATGCACATATTGGTTATGGATTATGGGCTAATCAGGGTTCATTTACTTTAGAAGCAATTATTACTCCATATGACATTAATGGCTATGGTAAAATTTCTTCGGCTACTCAACCAACGATTACTAGTAGTGAAAAAATAATGCCTTCTAATTCCCATAACCCAAATAATGTAGGGCTTGATAAATTTCAAAGTGAAATATATTTATCAGGAACAAATAGATTATCTCATGAAATGACAATCTTTAGTAACTATAATACTGATGATACTGCAAGATTTTGGTTTGGGTTAGTTAATACTACCTTACATAATGAAAACCAACCAGCAGAATATAAACTAAGAACAAGAATTACTATTAATAATGTTACTGAAACTTTTGATTCTCCTATTTGTATCACTCCTAATTATTTAAGACGATTTAAATACAATGCTAATAATTTACAAACATTTGACGAAGATGGAATGGGAGGCTATCAATCAATAGGCTCTTTAACCTCTCATTCGGGTGCTGACCTTAACAATACCAACAACGACTACACGACCACTAATCTCTTTGATACTGACCGCTTAGAAGTGTTCTACCGTAGCGGATTTGCCTTTGAATCGCTCGGCACTATCAAAACCGCAACGGCCTCTAAAATAGAACTTACACAGACATATTCCCCTACTTTAAGTAACGGAACTGAACTATTTATTCGCAGTTATGCAGAACCAACTTACATAAACGAAACATTTCATGTGGCTTGTGTATTTAATTCAACCACTAATTCAATTACTTTATTCTTAGATGGAAAAAAGTTATTTTCTAATAAACATACCGAAATAAGTTTATTTACCTTTGCACCAACAGATTGTAAAATAGGTCAAGCCTTATCACATATAGGTTTTGATACTGCAAGACTAAACAAACAATTTATGGGCGAAATACATGAAATAAGTATGATGGATATTGCTAGAAAAAACTTTATAGGAACTTTTAATTTATTACCTAATTATGAAAACACTTTGTTTTATTATAGATTTGAGGAGGTTGATTTGTAATGGCTTTAAGAGTATTTAATGTAGGTGAAACTGCTGTTTCTTCCACTAGTAATAGAAATACTGCTACTACTCCAGTTGCTACAACACAAAGCGCATTTACTGAAACTCATTTAATTGCGGCAGTTTATCCTGATGATACTACTTTGGAGTCTGTTTATCGAATTAATGATTATACTTCTGCTACTGCTCAAACTGCCTCCGACCAAATATGGCTAGGAGAAGAATTTTCTAATGAAGATAAAACAGATGGTAATAGTTTAAAAGTATATGATGCTTCATTAGATACAGGGGTGCATTTACCTCCTAGCGTAGTTCCTGTTGATAATTACGGAACACCCACTGGAGATTACTATTTTGTTATGGTTCACTCAGATAACCACTTAAAACATCACTTTGCTAGAATTACTGAAATTCTCGCAGCAGATGGAGAAGGAGATACTATACGCTTTGAGCCATCATTAGGTAATGAAATTCCTAAAAATACTAAGTTTCAATTATTTAAAGGGCCAGCATTAACTAGTGATTTTGTAGCAATAGGATTAGGGATAAAGACTGAATTACAAAATAACTTAAATATAGGCAGACCTTACTTTTGGTTTAAAGATAAAAAGAATGAATTAGATAATAACACTAAATATTATTTGCGAGTAAATGAATACCAAAATCAAGTAAATTCTATTTTTGAAAGGATTGATTTAGGTTTGGGAACAACTTTCTTAGTTGGTTCTAATTATCAAAATAGTATTAAAGATTACAGTCGGTTTTCATTAATTACTACATTAACTGATAATCTTAAAGATATGGATGTAACTGATAATCTTTCCTTTATGGCTCAAGTGAATTATCAAGGTAGCGCAGCCAATGAATTAGTAAACATTACTAATTTACCTCCTAATATAAGCATTAATCAATTGTTAAATAGAGGGATAGGAACAAATTTGTTTGCTGATGGAACATATGTTACTGAAATATTATCTGCTAATTCAGTGAGAGTTAGTAATAATGCTGTGGGTGCTTCTCCTAATGTAACAATAAGATTAATACATTCAAATGAGACTCATCTCCTTAATCCTCCTTGGAATCCAAATACTGAATCTATTGATTTAACAGATTATGAAAAAGCCTTTTTCCACGCTAGAAGAGATGGTGATGATTTAGTTTTGCCTGTAACTAATTATACATCTAGAGGCCCAGTAAGATATTTGCACTATAATTATTCTAATGATAAAGTAAATTATACATATAATGTAATGGACATGAGCCTTGAAGAGTCTATTTCAGGAAAAACTTCTTTTTGTGAAGTTAGTATGGTTGATATGATGAAAATATATCCTAGTAAATTAGAAAATAATGATTTACTTAGAGTAAGGCAAAGAATTGATAAAAGTTCATTACATTCTTGGAAAGATACTGGTTTAATAGTTGGCCCAAATGGAGCGCAACAAGTTACTTTAAATAACGGTGATATAGGTTTTATTGTTGATGGGCCAAATGAAATAACTAATTATTTTTCAGTGGGGGAAGAAATAAATATAGAAAATAGATTATACATAATAGAAGGTTTTGACGGTTTTGGGGATATTAAATTATTACAAGCCGACCCTACTCTTAATTCTGTAAATACTCTCTCTCGTTTAGAAAGTGAATCAACATATACTAATATTGGAGTTCCTGTAATTTCTATTGGGAATAAAATTTATAGAAGAGCATATAGTCCGTTTAATAAGACATTAATCACTTCATTTGATTTAATAAATAACAGATTTGATGACATATATTTAGTAACTACTTCTATTAATTCAGCGTATAACTATTTTAAATGTATTGCATCTGGACATGACAATAATTTACTTACATTTGAGGTAGAATTAGATAAATATTTTGAAGAAGGACTACATTTTAATGGAGACTATTATTTATACTATGAAAAAATGTTTGGTAATATAGAATCTTTGGATTATTATAGAAAGGACTCTCAAAGCATTATGAGAGTTCAAGGAAGAAATATAATGTCTAAAGTTCTTTCTAGTATCGTTAATACAGATACTTTATTCTCAAAAGATATTGTATATTCTACGGAATCACCATTAAATGATTTAGTTGATACGGGAGTATATGTAGAGGCAAGTCTTGGTTCAACTACTATAACTTTCAAAACTAGTAACAACGCATCTACAACATTTCAATTTGTTGAACATGAAAAATTTTATGTGGGTCTATCTAGTGGGTTTTATACATATATAGGAGAAGCATCAGCAAATGGTAATGCTACGACTTGCACTTTGTTAAGGTATTCTTTAGTTGAATGCGGAGGAAGCGATTTTTTCAATGGTTTAGGAAAATTATATGTTGCTAGAAAAAACGGAAATAATCAAATTAAAAATATAGCGTTTAATAAAGCGTTATCAAATAACATTCTTGTAAATTCTGTTACTTCATTAGCGGGAACAAGTAACAAAGGATTATACTTTACTAGTGGTAGTTCTCTTAATTGGAACGGTTCAGAAAATGCTGTATTACCAAACACTTCTAGTAATACTCATCCTAAAGCCATCGGTTACAATATAAGTAAAGTTACTGGAGAAATAGACGGTGCTGATTATCAATGTGTTTTAGATGATTTTAACTATAAAATGCCTAATACTTTAATAGATTATTCTATTCTTGATATTACTGAAAAAGATGATAGGAAGGTAATACAGATAGCCCCTTATGTTCCAATCACTTTAGGTAGAATGGAAACCAATTTAGCGAATACTTATGGTTCTACACCCTCATATACTGGTCTTACTACATTAGGTTCAGTGAATCTTGTTAATTATATGTATATAACAGGAATGGATTTTGACAGCGCTCTATTGTTTAATTGGGCGACAAGAGGCACTTCTATACTATTAGATGGGAAATTTGTTGGGTTTGTGAGAGATGCTTATATTACTCCCAAGTATCAATATAGCGCAACTCCTTCATACACTACTCCGTTTATGACAGTTATATTAGATAGACAGATAAGCCACACTAGCGGGCAAACAGTTACTTATGTTAATTCAATAGAAGCGGTAGTAAGTCTTTCGCAACAAACTAAAGGTCGTAAAGATACTAAAAATACTCATGAATTAAAATTAATTAATGCTTCTCATTTACATGGAGGAAAGATTATTACTCATATTCATAATATGGGTGTTGGTAGGCTTACTAATGTAGATTTTATTACTCAATATGGTGATGGTTCGCAATTATCTTCTTTTGAAAGATTTGGTAATCCTTTATATTCTATTTATAGTCTAGAAAAAGGAAATGAAATAAATTATGCAGCCACACATAAACTTGATTATAGAATAGAAACTACGACTCCTAGCAGATTCAATTATAAAACTCGTCATATTCCTTTAGAATCAAGAGGAACAATACCACCCACTTATTCTAATTACGATGGGCAGTTTATAGGTTTAACCAATACTCATTCTAATAGAACATATACTGCTCCTAAAGAATATGATTTAATTGTTTCTCAATCTCATAAATCTCAATTTAATGGGTTTGATACCTCTAAATCACAGGCTTTCTATCATAGACAAAAAAGTGCTGATAGAATGTTTATTTTTGTTAATTCGGATGAATTACCGTATCACCAAGACAGACAGGATAGTTTAGCCAATAGTGCATTAACAAGAGATATTACTAAATATGATATTATTGGGCTTTTACCTACTACAAATGCTAATAGTGCTGATGAAAAAGATTCTGATTTATCTACTGTTAGGCACACTAATGTAGATGCTGATTATTCTAATGCTAGTATCATTTCTTCAGATAAACAAATTAATCAACTCATGAATACTGGTATTATGAGATTAACAGAATTAGTTGTTGATTGGGCATTTAATCCGATAGACCCTGAAAAACCATTAATTTCTGAATTAGAGTCGATTGGGGGTAAAATTACTAAAGAATTAGTTCCAGAAGATTTATCTACGGGAACTCCAATTTATCTTCAAGCAGGGAGTTATAATCCTACTTTATTCGGAACAGATTATCAGCGAGATTGGATAGTTACTTATGATGCTGCATCAGGAGGAAACCCAATAGTTCTTTCTGGTGTTGCTACAACAGGAGATGTTTTAGTAGCCTATAATGGAACAATACCGCAATATCATCGTGTAATAGGCGTTATTAAAACAGTTCATAGTGGAGGAACTCAATTAATGTTTCCCCCACATTTAGCAGATGACGATGGCGGCTCATATTATTATGGAGAAATTAAAGTTATTAGGGCAGTAGATTATCTACAAAATTATTCCCTTAATGGGCATGGAACAAATGATACCTTTATTGATTTGGAAAACGATGTTAATATGCATAAAACTGGCTACTTTAATAATCCTGCTCATACATCAAATCAAAGACTAATTACTATTACAGAAGAAGGCATCAAACCCTATACAGGTCAAAGTTATTGGAATACTGTGCCACAAACACCAGTATTAGTTATTAATCCCGCAGTTCATTGGTTCGCATTACAATTTTATAATAATGATGGTAATAAAGTCGGTTTCTTCTTTTGGTTTAATATAGCCGTAGATAGCGACGGAGCAGGAACAATGGCTCATGTTGATACTATACCTGCTGAATACGCTAGTAGTTATACTGCATCAACTCACGCTGATGGAATAGATTATACTTCAGTTGAAATACAATTAGTTACAACCCCAACTCCAACTGAAATACACGAAGGAATTAGAGACGCATTTAATACTCATTTAGCAACAGACCATGTATTTAAAGGACAAACGGGTAATCATGTTGAATATGGAGGAACAATGATAACCCATATGAGAACAAAAAGATTTGGTATTGAAAGTCAGTATGCGGCATATTCTGGAACTGCTGTTATACCTGCTATTTATATTACTTCCTCTAAAATAAATACAGAAATTTCGGCTGATGATACGGGCTATGGGAAAGTAGGTAGTGCTTATGAAACTAAGAATACTAATATTTTAGGGGGAACTATTAAAAATTATATTCAAACAGTTCAAAGAAAAGCAGGAACTTATTTACCTGCAATTTTAGGCGCAGACACTACGATGAATACTTGTTCTAGTTTAATTACTAAAATATTAAATGCTCCTAAAACAGATAGTTTTGCTACTACGACAACAGATGACAAAAATGAAAGACTATATGGAACTTTTATTCCTGTTGCATTAAGTTCATTTAAAATAGAAGATTCTAAAAAGGATAAAAAGGTTATTACTGCGGGAGAAACTTTTCCTCCGATAGAAACTTTGTTTAAACAAGTAAATGTTAATAGTAATACTTCTTATACCCAGACCTTATTCGGCTTAAGTTCTGCTCAATCAAATTCCTATAATAAATACAAATTTTATTCTAAGAACCCAAGTGCAACTCAATTCCAATTAACACCAAATCCAGAAGAAGAGGGTAATGGATTAAACATTGGGTTTATGCCTAGATTAGATACCGACGCTAATCTTTTTAGTGCCGCTACTTCTATAAGGGGTAAAGGCGGAGAATTTACTTATAGTTATACAGTAGATGTTAGCGGAAAATTAAATTGGCTAACTAATTTAGATTTGACTGGTTGTTATGTAAGCAGGGCATTTCCCGCTGTTCCTGACGATAGGATTTCAACTGTGATTACTGGATTAGTTCATATTCTTTCACATGAAATAGACCATACTACTGCTAATAGAGTAGTATTAGTAACAGACGGCTCACTTAATACAAACAGCAGTTATAGGATATTTCAGCCTAATCATACTACTTTTTATGATTTCAGCCCAACAGATATTAACATAGGTTATATAGATTCTAGATATACTAAAATAGCAAATAAAAATGAATGTTACGAAAGCGTAAAAAGTATAACTCAAAATGATTCCCGTTCAGATGATACCGAAGTTATCGGTGATATGCAAGGAATAGGTTCAATTTATGTTTTAGTTGATTTGTCAGGTAAAGTAGGTGCTAATAAAGAAATAATTAACAATACTATGCAAACCTCTTTTATTGATTCTCTACCAGACTCCGTTTGTTTAAGCGATGGAGAAAATACTTTTATAACTGGGTTAAAGACCAAAGGCCATAATTTGGCTTTTGACACATTAAAAGAATTAAAAGGCATTACCAGCATGAGTGAAATTATGTCTTTAGAAGTAAGTAAAAACTTTAACACGAATTCAAAGAGATGTTTGATAGGAAATACCGTTACAATTGTTCAAGAAAGTGAAGAACTAGTTAAATCTTTATTAGAAAAAGAAAATCTTGGGCTTGTAATAAAAAATGAACCTACTTATCCTGTATATGTTGCTCCTGATTTTAAGGGAACTGATTTATTAACTGCTTCAAGGTTTTTATTAGGTAAAAAAGATAGAGATATTAGCGTTGTTGATGGTAAATATGTTATTGATACCGAAGATGCTAATGATAAATATGCCGATGTATTATTATCTGAATCAGGAAAATATAATATTTATGAATATGAAAAAGAAAAAACTTCTTTTAATGTATATAATGAAATAATCGTTTATGGTTCTACTCATAAATCAGTTAAAAAAGACATTAGAAGTATTAAGAATATAGGTAGAAAAACACTAGAAATATTTGATAGTAAATTAACTACACAAGAAAGTGTTGATTTAGAGGCTAGAATAAATCTTAGATTACATAGCGATTTAAATTATTCTTACAAAATTACTGTTTCTTCTAATGGTTTAGAGCAAATTAAAAGTGGAGACATTATCCAACTAGAAATACCTAGAGAAAATATCCAAAGAGATGAGTTTATGGTTTTATCTATTTCTCATAAATTAAGTAATTTGATGGAGTTAGAACTGGGTAAATACTCTAAGTCTTTGGGTGATAGATTAGTAGAAATTATTAGAGAAGGAAACGCCACTAAATCATATATTAGGCAAAATAACTTTTCTCTTCAAGATGGTTTAGAGATGATTGATACCATTAATATCAAAGACATTAGAGTATTAGTTAGAAAGAGAGTAGCAACAGGTAGTGCTTTCACTCTCGGCTTTGCACATTCGTTAAATACAAGCACCCTTCAATTAGGATTTGAGGGTGGACAAGGCATTTCCTTTGAGAACTTATGGGAGGATAATCTATGATAACTAATGAATTAAGAAATTATCTAGCACAACAATTGAAAACACAACTAAATAATGCTAAAGTGGGTTTAGGAGGAAATAGCACTAGCCCTGCTCAAAATGATTTAGATGTTCCTAGTCTCGCTACCGCTTCTATCATTACTTCTGATTCCGACGATAATGTAATTGAAGCAAAAATATCTGTTGCAGGTTCGGAATTGACAAACTCAGTTATAAGAGAAATGGGAATATTTAACTCAAATAGTAAATTAATGAACAGAATTAATTTTGAGGGAGTCGGCCCATTTGCAAGTAACGAAACATTAGAAATATTTTTATTAATAGAGGTGGAATGATATGACAGATGTAGCAAATCCTAATTTTATAGCGCAAAGCACGACTGGAAGCCCTAGTCAAATAGAAGATGGTATAGATTTTCCCCATACTGGATTACTAAAGGCATTACATACTGCTTCTTCTGGTAGATATGCTATTAGTGGTTTTAATATCACAAATACTTCTGCAACTACTTTAGTTGTCGCTGGTGGTAAAATTAATTATCATGGTAATATCGTTGATGTTACTGGTGCTACTGTTCCTTTAAGTGCTACTCATACTAATGGTTATCATTTATTAGTTGCTCCTGAACCCACTGGTGCTAATGATGATTCAGTTGTAACTGTGAGGAATCCAGTCGCTATAAATAAAGTCGCTGCTTATACTGCTAGAGACACTATTATTGCTGTGATTACACATACTGGAAGCGCAAATCCTCATATTCAATACTTAACCCATGATAAAACAGAAAACTCTCTTAGTATTGCTCACAACAATTCAAACGATACTTATACAGAAGCGGCAACAATGAAAGTTACAGCAACAGGAGTTGATATTGTTTCTAGCCATGCAGCATTAACCGTTCAAAATACTGTTGGTGATGCAAATATTATATTTAGAGGCAAAGACAATACTCAAGTTATTGATGCTTTAACACTTGATATGAGCGAAAACGGAAATGCTATCTTTACTGGGTCGGTTTCAGCGGCAGGAAATGTATTAACAAAAAATACTATTTCAAATAATGCAAATAACAGAATACTAACTGCAACGGCAGTAACGGATGAACATAATGCAGAAGCGGGATTAGAATATGATGGTAATTTAAATGTTCTAGCGGGTAGCATACAAGTTACAAATGGTTCAATTACTACAAATGGTTTAATTACAACTACTGCAAATAACATTACTGCTCCTGCTGGTTCTGTTTCAGCGGTTTCTATTGGTGGAGGAACAGGAGGTATTTCTAATATGGGCGCAAAAACTAAATCAGTTGCTTTAGCGGCTGATGCTAGGGGAGGAAATTATACCCCTGAAAACACTACTATGACTCCTAATATAGTTGCTGCTATGGGTAATCCTCTTTCTTTACATAGAGAACATTATTTTGTAGGTATTGATTCTTCACCACAAGCGACTTCTGCTTCTCATTCAAATGGAACTGTTCATTCTATGGCAGTTGCTAGAACTGATGACTTACTTATAATGATGCAAAGAAACGAACAGAATAGAGCAGCAAATAACGCTACTTCGGCTACTTACTTACCTATGGAAACTTTTGGCGGTTATGCTGGTTTTATTGCTTTACCTGACCCTAAAAGCCATGAGGGTAAAAGAGTAACTATAACCAACATTAGTTCATTTGGTCTTTATGTATGTGTTACTGATGCTACTTTAGACCCAAGTGTTCAAGCACTAAAAAATAGAATGAATGGCGGCTATCAACCAACGGTTAATTCTACTGGCGCTGATAAAGCATTAAATCAAATGAATAACATTATCACTGGATTAACGGGATTAAATACATTTGGGAACACAAGGTGTGTAGATTTATCTAGGATTTTATTGGTGGGAGCGACACCTTCTGCTATTCTTCCTAGTCTTTCATATACGGGAGGAACTTCAATGGATGCTTGTTTAATCAAACCTAGAGAATCAGTTACTTTTGTGGGATATGCTCAACCTGCTCAAGAAGCAGGAAGTAATTTTAAAGATGATGTTGCCTTTCAACAAGGATTATTCCATGAGCAAGCACAAGCAGCAGGAACAGGGTCGTATGGACAATGGTTTATTGAAGGGTCTAGTAGCGGTGGTGGATTTAGTAATGTAGCCAAAATACTTAATGAGCATTTACATATACCTATACATTTGACTGGAACTTCTTTTTATTGTTCTGGAACAAATACTCTTGTTCTACCTAATGCTCCACCCATAGGAACTCAATACGCAGTTCTTTCTTTTAGTGGAACTACTACTGTAAATTGTGCAGCAAATAATTCTATGTCAAATGCAGGTCATTCAATTGGCCCAGTAGATACTATGAACGAATTAGATATAGGTTCGCCAACATCAAATACTACTGTTACTGCGGGTAATGGTAAAACTTTTGTTTATGTTGCTGATTTAATTTGGGAAGTTATTGGGTGATTAAATGAATAACCCATTATTTCTTATAACTAAAGGCATTAAAGCCAAAAAGAAAAGATTAGGCGGTGGTGGCGGTGGTGGAGGCATTATCTTTGGCACTAAAGCAATAGGATTTACTAATAAAGCACCGCCTTATGTTCATTCTAGTGTTAATATGGAAATAATTAATTTTACTACTGGGCAAAACTATCAAGACCCGACAACAGGAACAACCATAAGAAATATACCTGTTAGTGATTATGTAGCGCATAGTAATGGCGCACAAAACCTTTTTCCTGATTTATCTAATGGAATTGCTATTTTACCAACAGGACAAGTTTGGGCTATAACCATTCGTGCTTATTGGAATCTTGCAGTTAATACTGCTAATCCAACGGGAACTGAACAATTAACAGTTTCAGTAATTCAAGATACGGGTAATAATGTAGCATCGGGTCATGTTGTATTACCTTCAATTGGCTCACCTCCCCCTGCAAATTTTTCTTTAACATCACCATATAGAAATCCTTTTGGACAAAGGATAGAAATAAACATTTCTAATTCTGCTGCAACAGGAACTATTATTTTAAAATTACAAATAGTGGGCGGAACAACTGATACTGATGCAAATGTAATAAATGGTTCGGCAACAATATCTGATAGTTATTATTTAAGATTAAATCTAGTATGAGTTAAATGTTCTCATTTAGCCGAAAAAAACTTAAAATAAGCGAATTTAAAATCGCAATCTTGAAAAAATCCAAAAAAAAATGAGAGAGGCCGAAGCCCCCCTCATAGTTTCTTTTCAGACCATATTCCTAAACAAGCCCTACATTCCCACAATTTTACTTGTTCGGTAGAACCTACATAGAACCCAAGAAGCCTTCTCGCTACTGTTAATTCTTTACAGTAAGGGCATTCTTGTTTTAATCCCATATAATCACTTTACTTTTCTATTATCATCGCTCATCAAACGCTTCATATAATCTTCCACGCTTTCATCGGTGATACTTGTTCCACCAAATGCTGCGAAGAACAGAAGCATTAGAGTTACGACAAAGATAAAAAAACCAAACCATTCCCAGCCAGTCATTACCAATTCACCTCCAAGTTTTTATGTTCGCTCTTTTCTATTGAGAATCCTTTTACAAATCCATTGTCTTGACCGTATTTCCAAAGGTCATAGACTAATTGAGTGTCTTTCATGCAATAATCAACTACTTCATCAAATCTACCCATTTTCCATAACTTAGGCGCATCTGCGCTATCCATTAACTTAAAGTCATTCATAGTGCATTTTACAAGGTTTTTTAATTGAAATCTTTCTCCATGATTCTTAAGTAAGACCCTAGAAGTATCAATGAATTGCTCTTCTTTAATATACTTGTTAATACAGTAAATATCCATTGAATCTCTTAGAATAGGTAAATCAAATGCTTTTATATTATGCCCCAACAATTTAACACCCTTCTCAAACTGTTCATCTAAATCATACTTTAGTTGTTGTAATGATTTAACAATGTGTCCACTTTTAGCAAATGTATTTACTGGCTCATCAACATAAACAGTTCCAGTTTTACCATCCCAAGTAGCAACCGTAGATACTTGAAACATATGAGTATTACCAAAACCACCTATGTCAAAAGACATATTTTTGGTTTCAAGGTCAATTGCCAGAATTGACATTTATTTCATTCCCCTGAATTAGACCAAAGTTTACTAATCTTTGCTGCTTCTTTATCTACTTTAGGTTCTTCTTCAACATCTGTTCTTCTCTTTAAAAAGCAAACAATCTGCGAACCAGCAACAATTAGTTGAGAACAACATTCCCATCCATCAGCACCATAAGTGTCTAATGTGTCTATAATTACTTTTGGCCCTTTTGATACTTCAAAAACTAAATATGTGTTTTCCCATTTCATTCTTCATCACTCTCTATTAATTTAACATAAACGCTTCTTCCATACTTAGTGGTTTCAAAAACGCTTAATTTTTCTATTGTAGCCCAATCACGATATACTTGTGCAATTTTTTTCTTAGAGACTTGTTCTACCTTTTCTAATAGTTTTGTCTTGTGTATAGATTTATCTTCATTGGTAGTTCCAGCCTTAATCTGTTCTTCTAGCATACGATTGAATGAATCTATGAATACTTGCAAGTTAGGCATATCCGTTATACTCTCTCTTCTCCGAGACAGGCTTTGGTCTAACCACGACACCAATGACTTATAACATTGTCGGACAATTCTTTCTGCTTGGCGCACATTATCACCAGTAACAATGAATCTTTTCTCTTTATTAGTTATAGAGGGGCTTTCCGCAACACTACATAAAACTGCCATTCTAGTGAGTGTTTTAATCATACGGGTGGTAAAATTGTCTGCCAAATCGTCTACTTCAAGTCTTACTCCTAATAAGTCTTGTTTCATGTTTTGATACGCAACTACCAGTGCCTTATTAAAAGAGGCATCATAAGTCATAGTCTTAAGAGGTTCTTGGTTTACATCATTAAACCTTTCTTGGAGAGTTGTATAGCACTTGTAAATACTTTCCGCATAATTATCAATAGGTTGCTTATTATCTTTAATTCTACCTGCTTTGTATATTTGTTCAAGTCTCATGTTATCTTGTGCTTCTTTAGAAACATTTTTTACATAGAGCAACATTCTTTGCATTACACCTTTTGTTGCAATAACTTCATTTAAGTTGGTTGGTGGATAACTCATCGCCAATACTGAACGCTCGCAAAAACATTCCATAATTTTATTATCGTAAGACATTAAGGCTTTTGATATAATCCAACTTTCACCTGCCAAAGAGTTCATTAATGTATTTAAGTAGACAATAGCCTTTTCTTGGTGCTGAGACTGATTAAAAATACCTGAGTATTCAAACTCATCCCAGTGCGCTAAACCATTACCTTCTAATTGTCCAGCATTTCTTTTATCAATCCATTTAGGGTTAGGTTCGTCGTCTGTTGGTTCGGGTTTATCTTTACTATAACCGCCAATTAAAACTGCATCTGTATAGTCTGTTAATCCGAATACATCAAACTTTCTTTGCATTATAGTTACTTCTTCTTCTCCGTGTAAGGTTCTATGTAAAGCAGGGTGCTTTAATTTTAAATTACCCGTTCCTTGACTGTTAATCTTTTCAAATACCTTTTTAGAAACTGGCCCAACAAAGTTCCATAATGTAGATTTACCAGTTCCCGAAGTTTGAAGCCAACAAAAATGAACCCTTGTATCTTCTCTTCCTTCATCATATGGAATGTGAATAAAGTCTTTACATATCTGTCCTAAAACAGTAAAGAAAGAAATAGAAGCAGGGATATAATTACCATGTGAAATCTCTACTGCTTTTTGAACAAAGGCTTCAACTACTTCAGGTAAATCTGACCCGTAATCCGCTACTTCTCTAATAGAAAAACTTTCTTGTTCTTCGTCATAATTTTCTTCAAAGACTTCTAAGTTATCTATTAGAAGTGTTTCTTCTTGTAATTCTTCTTGTGCTAGTGAAAGAGCATACTCTTCCGCTTGTTCATCATATTCATCGTTATTCATATTTTCACCTTCTCTTCTGAGTTTAAAGTGGAGATTATTCTTTTGGCTAAGGTTTCTCCGATACCTTCAATGGCTTGTAATTCAAATGCAGAACATTCTCCTACTTCCATTATAGAGCCGTGTATTTTAATTAATTCTTTTGCTTTTTTGACTGATACGCCTTTTATACTACTTAATAAATCTATTCTTAAGTCGTCTGTTGTAATTCTTTTAAATATTTGTGGTGCTATTGTTTCTCTTGTTATTGGTTTCATTTTGCATACGGCTGTTATAATCATAGCCGCTTCTTCTTCACTACTAACCCAAAACGGTTTAATATCGGTGTCTAAAGTAATTCTTCCTATTGCTCCTAAAAACTTATTATTTAGCATCATGCTTCTAGAACCAATTGGCATTTTACTAGGAGAGTTTTGTATTACTGCTGAAATTGCTTCATTCAAACTACCATGAATAATGACTATATTTGTTTTATAATGTCTATCCATGTTGTCTAATTGAGTCCACATTCTTTTAGATAAGACAGAACCTAAAAAGTCTATTGATGATTTTGCTTCAAAACAAACATCATCATACACATAATCCCCTATTTCAATCCATTTCTTTTCGTGAGGAATACTCATAGCCTTTGCTTTAGACATGACTAATTCACATAATTTAGACTTCTCTCTTGAATCAATTATTAACATTACCATACCTCCAACACTTTCCTACACAATACCCTTCACTTATGAGTTTATCACAATGAGGGGTGTTGTAATTATTATAGACTGTAAACCTAGCGTGTTTTCTAGTCTCTAATTTATCCCAGTCTAGCCATACTGAGTCGGATTCAGCGAACACTCTTTCTAGTTCTTCTATTACTAACTCTAAAGTTTTTTCTTTTTCTTCCTTTGTAGTTAAATCTCTATATCCCGAAATTAAATCTCTATACCAAGATACTAAGTATGCTCTTGACATATGCGAAGGATTCTCCGTCATTACTGCATTATGTAAACAAGGCAACATTGGGAGTTTTCCTATCGTATTTGGCACAGAAACTTCGCCTTCAATCGCTTCAATGGGGGGTGCATCGGGAAACACTACCTCGTTTTTTCCGCCCTTCTCAAAGGGTATATGGCGTGGTCTTGAGGCTAATGCAAGAATACCTTCAATGTTCTTTGAAAGGTCATTTTCTATCAAAGGAATACAATAATAAGGATTACCGTTTGTATCAGCAGAACTCATATTAACAGTATTAGGAACTCTTCTAAGTCTAGTGGTCTGTCCTACTCTTTCATCAAGAGAATTATTTTTCCCTACTTTTGAGACTAAATATTCTTTTATCTCTCTAAAAAATGTTTGAACATTTCTCATACTACTAGTTCTTTTACCAAACAAAAATAAATGAAACCCTCTTCCCGAAAAGAAAAGAGTGTATTTATATTGCTTACTTAACACCAATTCCATCACCTGTTTTACATCACGCCAAGCCGACTCTAATTCATCTGTATGTGCATCGAAATCTAAAAACACTCTATCAATAATAACAGATGCTTCTATTTTTGCTTTCTCCGAAAAATGTTCAAAGTCATAGACTGTGGTATAAACATTTGTGCGATTGTTTTGAGCATTAACAAACTTAACATAATCATTCCTCGCTAAGACGACTTTTCTTCTCATCTGCGGGGCGTTCCTTATGTGGCTTCCCGCCCATACTTCTCTCGGATATTTCATTGTCATTCCCTCCAAATTTTACTGTTGCTGTATTCAGCATTTCTCTTATTATTCCTGCTACTTCACCTTGTAGGTTAGTCATTACTGCTTCTCTCATTACATCTTCAAATGTATGTCCTACAAAAGTTTCATTAATTCTTACTTCTCTTAGTAATTCAAACCTTTCTTGAAGTTTCATTTCTAAATATATTGATTTAGACAAAGATTCAATCGTTGATTTTAGATTAGATATTTCATTAAATGTCCAATTTCTTTCTAATACTTTTTTCTTTATTTCATCTATCATTATATCACAACCATGTATCTTCTTGAGCCGCAGGGCAAATACCAAAGTAACTGCACCATTGACCGCACATAGGAGCATAAAACTTAGCAGGGAAACTCTTCTGTTCATAAGCGTATAAGAGTTTAGCAATCCTATACATAACAGAAGTCATGGCTCGTTTTGTTTTCTTTTCAACAAAAACATGATTAGCGGCTGGATAATACCAACCCCAATGAGTAACTTCCATATCAGGAGTAAGTCCGTTTTTAGCCAAAACTTCGGGAGGAGAGTTTTCAATTAACAACTGATAAAAAGCCATTTCCTGCCTCATATCAGATACTTTAGAATCTTTCCAACCGCCTGTTTTATATTCAAAAGGAATTAGTCCTCCATTTTCAATAAAGATTCTATCAATAATACCTTGAATGTGAATTTTGTATTCTCGTTGTAATGTAAAGGGTTCATAATTAAGAGAAGCATCTCCTTTATATGGCCCAGCATCAATAGTTATTTCTGCATCAAAAGTTCCCTCATTAACAATAGGTAAGTATTCATCTATTTTGCCTTCTGTTCTTGCTTCAATAAATCGTTGCGCTTCAAAAGACGCTACTGTTAGAGACAAATCAAAATAATCATCTACTGGCATTAAAGAAGTGCAGTATTCAAGCACTTCTGAATTGTTCATAGATTCTGCTTTCTTAATATCAAATACATTAAAGAACTCTTCTCTACTATTATGTAGAATAGTTCCTTTACGCATCGCTTCTGTTTGGTCTTGAGACAGTCTTTGTATGTAATTAAAATCATACTTAGTCGGACACCATTTCATTGTTCCTAATGAAGATTTAGTTATCTTCAATATAGGCTTTGAAGGGTCGTCATAGTTCTCAGGCTTCCAATCATATGTAAATTCATCCATATCGTTTATTACTTTTTTATATTCTTCTTCTATATTCATTTTTTCACCACCATTCATCAAGGCTCATTTGTATTTTTCCAGTCCGTATTGAGGACAAATCCCAACCCATAGCCTTGTAAATGGGTTCGGCCTTCTTAACTACCTGTTGAGCATAATGCTCGGAATCGGGCTGATAACCCTCGAAATCCTCATAGGTTATGCCCGATAAGTATTCTACTTTGCGCCTTTCTTGTGTTAAAGGATGCGTATAAAAATCATTTACGCTCTTAACTTTCATAAATAAATATGAATCATCAAAATTAGCGTCTTTTTTCTCCCAAGCAAACAAAACTCCTGCAATACCTGAACCTATTGTTGGCTTCTTTCCTTCAAGAGTAGTAAAAGTGTTTGTTTTAGTCGCACATTTTTCACATACTGAGTGTTTTAGTTTAATGCAATCTCGTAAATGATATTTTGCCCGACATTCGGGGCATTTTACTGTAAATCTAGCAGGTCTTAGTCTGCTTCTTTTAATGATTGAAGAAATAGGAATGTTTCCGTTTAATGTTTCATTATACATATTAGATAAATATCTATTTATCTCTACTTTTGGTTTCTGTTCTACCCACATTTTAAGAACTTTGGTTTGAACTTCTTTTGCTAATTTAGTTTCACTTACTCTTTTAGCAGTAAATCCAGTCATAGTAAACTTAGGCTTATCAAGCCAATGTCCATCTTCCCATGATACTAAACCAGCATTTCTATTTCTAACCGTTCCAACTCCTAAAGCAGAAAAGTATTTTTCAAACTCTAATGAAACGGGGTGTTCATTTAATCCCATAACATTAGGAAAATGCTCCCTTACTGAAGATTCAATCTCTTCAATTACTTCTTGAGCCGTTTCAACAGAATCAATTTGAACATAGATAGAATCGGTATGTCCATAAACTACTTTCATTTTAATCACGCTCTATAATCAAACATCATTCCAACAGGTTGATTTGCCATACTAGCAACTGCTTCTTGTAATTCTCTAATGTTTGCATGGAAGCCGCCAATACTACTATTCTGGTGAATTTGATTATCTAAATCCCTCTCTAGGCCGCTTATTCGTTGCTTTAATGCTTTAATTTCTTCTTTTAATTCTTTAATTTCTTCTTTCATATTACCACCGTAATTATTGTTATAATGGTTGCTATG
>PDMW01001670.1_pt1 | contig 22711 bp, 26 predicted proteins | sample 1515511 | NCBI WGS metagenome assembly PDMW01 (sample SAMN07343023, study PRJNA328102) | Marine metagenome, whole genome shotgun sequencing project. | biome: marine; feature: bay; material: water; isolation source: viruses from water sample < 0.22 micron filtered, nuclease treated, low... ... | reverse complement strand
TCATTCTTCCTCGCCTCCTGTGATGTCCGGCTTAATCCAGCCTTCAGCAGCAGCGAATTGCTTTAACTCGCCTACTGTTACCTGCATTTTTAGGTCGCCAAGACCGCTTGCGTCTGCCGCTACCTTAGCCTCGTATGTTGTGATGCTTTGCTTGATACGCTCGACGGTTTCTTCACGGCTCTTGATGTCAGCCTCAAGTCCACTACCCAAGATGAATCGTGGGCTAGGTTCGATGGTAGTCATTTCGGTTTCGTTACCAAACCATGTAATAGCGTTACTGCTACGCATGTCAAGCAGGTGCTTGTGTGGTAGTCCCTTCAAGTACTCAATGACTTCTGTACGCTGTTGTACATCCATCTTTATTGCCGCTTCTAAGGAACCCCATTCTGCTACTGCTTCGTCAGTTTGTATCTGCAATTGGCTCTCATAACTGAGCAGTGATTTTCGGAGCATTTCCAATTGATTAGCGTTGTATGTCGAGTCCCTAGTTGCTGTGACAGATTGACTGGTCGCATCATATAGATTTCGCATAAGTTTTAGAGCCTTAGTCATCATGTTGATTGGCTTGCTTGTTGTGCGCATTGGTAGTTTTAGTAACTCGTAGGTATCATAATCACTGTCACTGTAACCGCTACCCGACCTTAGTATGAAGTGTGTGTGTTCGTATGGGTTGGCTCTTTTCGACACTACTTTTGATGCGTCAGAGTGTAGAAGTGCTCTATCCATTTTTAGGTAGGCCAATGCGGACTCAACCTGCATAATGTTTTGTGATATTAGCCTCTGTTGGTGGTAGGTAAGTTTTTCTACCGATAAGTGCTCAAGTGCGCCTGTAACCTTGCGTCGTAAGAATCTCAAGAGTCCCGCTTCGACATGTGGTTGCCATGCGTATTGGTACTTGACAGAAGGTTCAAATCCATCACCCCAATTCTGCACATTACCTTCATCATTAGTAATTCTGTTGTTTAGTATTCCATGAGTACCAGCAGTACCTATGTAGGGTGTACCTGTGTTACCTGCTTCTTGGTGCCTATCCTGTCGCATTTTGATGTACTCGGGAGTCCAAGCACACTTGTGTGAGACATTTGGTGTTCGTGCATTTCCTATGCTGTAACTGCTCATGGTTAAACCTTTCAAACCCACCTTCTGTGTGTGTGGTTTGTCGCCATTGACCAGCATTACATTCTCAACATCTTTGTGGGCTTGATTGAACCCACCAGCGAGTGCCTCCCTTACTTGTCGGAAACCACCTACTCCTGTGAGTAATTGTAGTTCGGTCTTTCGTGCTGCGTTCATTCTAATTGTGTTGCTCATTCTGATTCCTCCTGTGTGCCGGTTTCTGAGTCGGCCTCATTACTAATAAGGGGGCTTCCCCTATTTATAGTTTTCAATTGCTCATCAACGATTTGTGTCAATGATTTTTCGATTCCAAAGTGGCGCAGTACCTCGGTTACAGTCCAATTTCCGTACTCGTATAGTGCCTTGGCCTTCTTATCATTCCCGGCCATGCCACCGTTCTTTGTAGTGCCGAACAGATTGGTTAGCCAATCGCCCATCAATTCACCCCATGAGTTGCCATAGATGAATCGTGCCCATGTGCGCTCCCCATCCTTATTTTTTGCTATCAAGAATGAGTCCTCAAGGTTCCATAGATTGTATGCTATTTCGCCTATGCTAAGTCCCTCACATGAGATGCCGTAGTAGTCCATATCTGTACCTGCTGGCCCCCAAAAGTCACCGGAGTCACATGATGTCGTCTTGACAAATGTAACCCCTTCATCTTGTAGTATTTTCAATATCAATCTCGTTTCTAATCCGTATTCTCTTGTCGTTCTCATTCTAAATCCCCCTTCTCGTCTAGTGCCTCGTACATGAGGTCTTCGTAGTCAACCAGTACGCCTTTGAGTAGTGACTCGGCCTCCGCTATGCGTTGGTCTATGTATCTGTACTCTTCGTCTGTCAGCATGTTACCACGCCGCATGTGTAGCGACTTGGTGCTGGCATGTTGAAAGTGGTCTAGTATCGGGTTAATCGCTCGCTTGTATTCTTCTAATATCAGTTTTGCTTTTTGTAGTTTCGTTGTCATGTTCATTCCTCCTGTATTTCTATGTCTGTTGCATCGGCTAGAACGATTGTCCCTCCACCGTGTATCAGTCTTGCTATCTCCAAATCGCCTACCCAAATCCCTTCTTCGATTTCATCGGGTGTTGCCATCGTTGTTACCTGTGCTTCGTATGTTACTGTTATCGTGTATGTTTTTTCCATTTTTTTCCTCTCCTGTTTTGGTGGGTTGCCACATTTGTATAATGGGGCTGCCCCTATTTATAGTTTTAGTAGACCTCCACTATGTCTAAGCAGTACAAAATGACATTCAGTGCTGCGATTGGCAGACTAATTACTACCCATGCTGCCCATACTGCCGCCGGTACTCTAATTCTCATGCGAACAACCCCTGTGATTGGCAGTTTTTACAGTGCTTGCCCATCCACCCGTAGTGTACCATTGAGTCGCAGTTAGCACACTTGTGTGCGACTACGAGAATGTCCGAGGTGCAGACGCAGTTGCTTGCCTTGCATTTTTCGGGGTTCTCGTAACGCTCGGCGCACCAGTTAGGGTCGCCTGTCATTTGTATTGGGTCGTGTTCGCTCATTTCGCATTCCTCGTTTGTAATATGGGGTCGCCCCTATTTATATTCATCGGTTTAGAAATTGGGGGTGAGTATATGAGTGTTGATATGCCAAAGGCTGTACTGCGCCACGGTTTTGGCGTGGGTTTCGGTCAGCCTTGTGGGCGTGTAGCCGGATTGCTTGGGTTGGGCGGAGATTTACAGTAGGTGTTAGTTAAACATCTAGGGTAGTAGATAACATCAAGTGTTGCTGGACACACCTAATTTACCTAGTCATACTATCACATCGGACAGCATTTTTCACATTTTACCGGCAGGTTTATACCAAATGACCGTCTCTCTCTCACAAAAACAGGCTCGCAGTACCCCGGTCTTACTAAGTAAGCCTCTCTCTTCTACCTTATAACCTTTTACCTTCTGTCTTACTAATAGGTCTTTTTCCTAATGCCCCCTGCCCGCTAATTAACTGTCTTACTAAGTAAGTCTCTCTCTCTCATATGCCTCTCTCTCTATCAAATGGTCTCTCTCTCTCGAATGCGTCTCTCTCTCACATACACAGTCTTACTAAGTCCCCCCACTTCCTCCCCCTTCCCTAGCCCGTCTCTCTTTTATTCTTTCTCTCTCTCTCTTTAAATACTGGTAAAAAGTAAGACAGTCTTACTAATAGAACTATTAAATAAAAAAATAAAAAAAATAACACATATTTGGAGCCGCCCCGAAGGGCGACCCCATTTGTGTGTTTGCTGGTTTGTCACTCAGTCCAGTCGGCTACCTCTAGCCATCTGAGAGGGTAGGTTGTAGGCTACCACTGTCCTCAATCCCAGGTACTTGTCTTATTGTTTCCAATAACACATGTCAGCCCTAACCTCTTCATCAGTGCGTGTGTCTTCTAGCACTGGTTTGGGTTGTGGCTCCTTGGTTGGTTGCATAGATGCCCTGTATGCTTCGACTCGGCGCATTGAGCATGGGCCATCACAGTCCATACCTTCTACGGCGTTGTCGAAAGAATGCGGCTGTAATTTACCTCCGCACTCTACATTTAGGCACTTCTTCATGGTCGGTTGCTTGTCGCTCATGGTTATGTCTCCTTGGAGTAGGTGAGCCGATTTGTATCCCGCATATTGCTCAAGCGGCGCATCCCGAAGGAGGCTGGTAAGTGTGATAGTAAAGTCTGGTAGGTGGCTAGGAATAGAAGGGGGGGATTGACAGGGGGACTAATCCCCCTGCCAATCAAAGTCGGGCTAGGCCCGTATCATGTCATGTACGAATGAGCCGATTACAGTTGGTAATCGTAGCGGTCTAGGCCACTCAAGTCCCAAGCCTTGTCATCATCTACCGCCGGGGCGTGGTCGCCCCGAAGTAATGCAACTAAGTCCTCTTCATAGACTGAAGGTACTAGCCACTGGGGTAACTCGTACTCCATCGGCGCACCCTTGTAGTCCCACCTATCGGGACTAACGCCTTTGTGCTCCACAGCATCGTAACCATGCCATTTGCCTTCTATTGGAAGGAAACCGCCGCTACTTGTCTTGGACATCTTATCCCTTGCTAACTTGATAACTCGGTAGTTAGGTCTAGGCGAGTGCTTGACTACTTTGTAGTTAGGTGGGTTTGATTTCCCACTTGTGCTGTAATAGTCCTCGTCTATCTTGTAGGTGCGCCAATCGTATGACACACCTGCTGTCTCCTCGCTGCCATCTATGTCACGCTTTGTGACTGTGCCATTGGGGTTGATTGTATATTCTCGCCCAATTGTGCAATCCCACTCGCTGAAGAGTCGCTTGCCGACTCCCTGCTTGAGTAGTGCCAAAGTTGAGGCGATTGCTATCGGCCCGTCGGCTGTATCTAGGCGACCCATAACTAGCGGGTTGCCTCCATTAGTCCAACACTTGAGTGTCCCTTTAGGGTCACGGTTGTCAGACCAAATGAGTGACATTGAACCTTCGCAGTGTTCTACCACCTTCTCGATGCCTCCAAGTTCAAGACATTGCGCCACAGCCTGTGAGTCCACAGGGCCAGTGGGTTCCTCGCCAAGTGCTGTCCAGACCGATTGACAGTTGTGGACTACGCCATTGTGAACCATTGTAACTATTCCTTTGCGACCCAAGTGAGGGTGTGCATTGGCTTTGTTATTGACTCCATGAGTTGCATATCTTGTGTGCATCATAGTCCACATGGTATTGCGATTAAGTTGCTTGCCCATGTGATGTGCCATTGCCGTACTAGAGTGAGGGGCTTTGACATAGTACACACCTTCGCCATTGTCGAAGGCGAATCCCGATGCTTGCTTGCCTCGGGCTGATAATGCCTTGAACAGTCTACTTGACATCTTCTTGGCCTTGAATCGCTTAGATACGGCGTGGATTGCTCCAATACCGCATCCTACGACCACCAAGGCTAGTGGGATGACTCCCATAGCCACTGACAGTACAAGACCGCCAAAGGCTGAGAAGTTAGTCCAAGTATCACAGTCGTTACAGTACGCCTCGGTATGTTGAGTGTACTCACGCTCTATGCTATTACTTTCCATAACATTGGTACAGCATTCATCGCAATTCCTTTCGGGGTACGAAAGATTAGAGAAGTGCTCCTTGATTTCCCCGGCTAGTATTTCCGAGTAGTTCACGCCACACTCGGTGTCGTGGTCACAAGTTACCTTGCCGCACTTAGTACAGGTCGGTATTGCTTGGAACATTGCACTGTGGGCTATTGACGGGTCATGTGCGAACACACTTGGGTCAGAACCATTGAGTGACCTAATCCTACGAATACCGGTTAGGTAAATGTGGTCGTTAGGTGATACTCCAAGATAGGCCATGAAGTCATGGTATGATTCCCCGTTATATTGGGTAATGTCTGTCCATGATTCACTCGCACATCGGCTTGTGAGTAGATAGACAATATCAATCCAGTTCTGTAACTTGGCCGCATTGGTTGTGCCTTGATGAGAACGGAACTCAATAGTTCCGTACTTTCGTACCGCCAACGGGTTGACGCACTGGTAGCGGCTGTCATTACGACCTCCGCCCTCCATTAGTGTCTCAAAGAGATGGAGTCCAATTCTGATATTATCATCAGACTCGATTACCTTGGTGATGTATCTATCTTCATCAATATCCCACTTTCGCTCGGTAAATGCCATTGGACTAATGTCCTCAAACATTTCTGGAAGGTAGCGGACATCCTTAGACCATCTACCGTCACGACGACTAGGTGATACCATCTTGTTCAGTACCGTTTGAAAGAATCCGTAGGCATAGGCTGTGTTGCCACAAATTGCCTTTGCTACATCATAGTCTGACCATTCTGTACCCGTAGCCTTGACTAGCCACTCGCCGGATTCGTAGTCCTTGAGTCCCACATGAATGTGGGCTGATGTGCTAGAGTCAACACCGGCGACACCCCGAAGGGCACTGCTAATGCGACTGAGCCAAGAGCGTTGGTCATAATCTCCCGAAAGTGGGGGAGATACTATCTCGAAACCGCCACTACTAAGTGAAGAATCTGTGACTAATTTAGTCCGATTCATGACCTCATGTGTGTATCCATCATATCTAATTGAGATACGCTTCAACAACTTCTTGGTCTTGTTAGACAAGAGAGAATCGTTAGATTTAATCTGCCTGTCTATCCAAAGGGCCATCCTTTCGTGTGGGCTGTCTCGTAGGTGTTGCTTCTTGATTAGTTCAAGTTCGATACCTATTCGCTTGCTCATTCGTTCATTCTTATGCTTGCTAATGACAGTCATGCCTACCGCTACCATGAGTCCGATGACCCACAGCATTGGAAGCACAAGTGCCAATCCGTTTGCTTCTATTCCATTCATGTTTTCAGCCTCCTACCCATTGCCAATTGTTGTGGCGGGTGGAATATGATTTACTTGATTGAGTCCGTCAAAACGGTTTTCTCAATCTATTGTGAATATGAAATTGTAAAAATGAACACACTAATTCACCCGTTCTGTTTTCGGTTCTGGGGTGCCATTCGTTCTCAAGGTGCTGTCGCAATATCCTTGGTGGCACTGTGATTCTTGGTACGAATCACGATACATAATTGGGTGTTAGTGAAACCTAGCGACTGTGGCCTGTGGCGATACCTAGGTGCCTTGGGATTGGGTACCCAAGGGCTTGTGTCGGGAGCGACGGTCTAGTAATCCAAGTCTTGTAATTGCTGACTTGGAGGTTCAACTCCCCCCGATTCGTTTCCGATTGCTTCGGTCAGGTTGCCCCGACAATACAAGACAATTGGCCTTTTGGTATAAACCTCATCTATATAGATTACATAGACTACTACGCAGTACAGCGTTTAGCATGTTATAAAAATGATAACAAAATGTAACAAAATGCACAAAAAATCACTTCCAAAAGGGGGTAGAAGACCCGTTCATGATAGGTATATACCGTTCATGATAGGCTCTCTCTCTCTCTCTCTTTCTCTCTCTCTCTTACTGAGCCGTCAGATAAGAGAAGCCTCTTACTGATATATCCTTGATTTAATTTAATCACTGCTTTCATATAGTTGAACCTGTTGGGGTAGTTTAGGAGGTGAGAAAAAATGGAAAATTATTATGACCGGCAACCATACGACAATAGCATAGACCAAGACTTGTGTAGAACCTATGAGGGATTCTATTACTATCGAGTTTATGACTTGAAGGCTGACAGGCCACTAAATGAGTGGCATTTGTGGGAGAACTGCGAAGTTGTCAGTGTTGACGAAGATGGCGAAGGCGGAATGACATACATAGTGAAGAAAAACTGATTTAATTCAGTAATTTGAGAGGTAGAGGGCTTCGGCCCTCTATCTCTCTCTTTCTCTCTCTCTCTCTCTCTCTTTTACTGAGCCGGGGAGTAATACTTACTGATATACATCAAATAAAAAAATATATGTGGTGGAGACACCGATGGCTTTCGCCACCGATGCCTCCGGTTCTGTTGGGGACAAAATGAGAAGGAGGGCTGTTGATGTCGGAGTCAGCCTCTCCGCCAGTCATTGACTGGATTATTCGCCCGTAGGCAAGTCCCTAATGGACTAATATCGCTGGTGTTCGATAGGTGGTTTCACCGGGGACGAATCCCCAGTGAAACCGAAGTCAAGTGAATTACTTCACTCGTATGTAGCAACTGCCTTAAGTGCTCGAATGACTCTAAGAGGTCGAGTCGTCTTGTGTTCTAACACTAATTCAGCCGCTTGCTGACTCATTTGAGCCAGTCCCTCAGTTAGAGGTGTGTCTGAGCCTTGATGTGGGCCACCCTTCATAGAGTGGTTTCCTTGCACTAATGTGTCTGCAAGTCCCCATTTAGTGGTCGTTACCCAATTCCAATCAGCATCATAATCTGATACTGTAATTCGGGGTACGCTTCTACTTGGCAATCGTTGGATGCCTTCGTAGCCACTGCCAACATTCCTTGCTTCACAAAGTCCAGTCGCTAGTACATTGCCAGTTAGGCAAAATGCACAGTTAATGCGACTTAACTCCTCTACGATTCTATCTGCCAACTTGGACATTAGTTTATCGTATTTATTCAGCATCCTAGTCGGGCTTGCCAGTAATCCAGTTACAGCAAGAGGTTTTGAGACAATGTAATTGTCCCAATCCGCTCGTAGGTTGGCTAGGTCGGTCATTCTTCGGCTCAGTGTGTCAACAGTTTGACGGCTGAGAAGAGTATTGAATCCTAGCGCAATTAACGCTAAGAGTCCTCTCCTCAAGGTCTGTCCTGTCTTCACCTCATCTTCTACACGGTTTTGTAACTCCATGATGTCTGAACACATACCGACATAATCGGTAAAGTGAATCAGTCACTTTGTTACACCTGCTTTCATTATCGAGGTTGCTCCTCGGTCTGTTTCCAGTTTCGTTCCAAACATCCTGTTCACCGGTGGGGTCTTGCCGGTTTCGATGCTCGGATATACCCATGCTACAAGCCGCACCTACATAAAGTCACTGGCAATTATCCCAGTCGGTTGTAAAGATAGTAAAAATGCCACGCAGTACAGCGTTCTCTCTCTCTTTCTCTCTCTTTTTTACTGGAGGGGGTACGGCTAAGTATTACTAATATACTATACTATTGTTTGGTTAATCGCTGGGTTCATATAGTAGTGTCGATGTGGGTTAATTAATGCCGAGAACTACAACGGATTTTGAATACGAATGCCAAGTGTGTAATTTGGTATGGCTTAGGGAGGTTTGGACTTGTGTTCAAAACCCCATAAGTACCGTAAAGTGTACAGAATGTGGCACTGTTGGAAAGCATCTGATGACAGGTGTATTCCTTGCCACAATATCGAAGGTTAGGTTCGACTAATCGGAAACTGAGATTCGGGGGGCTTCGGCCCTCCGTCTCTCTCTCTTTCTCTTTCTCTCTCATATTTACTGAACCGTGAGGTATGACTTACTGATATAGATTATTTGCTCAATCGCTGGGTTCATATACTATGGCTTGGCTGTTCATAATATCCGACAAACTGGTGAGGAGGTGAGAAACGAAATGGATTTGAGACAAGCAAAGGAAGTGATGGCAATTGCTCCGAGGATTAGAAACTACGGAAGAGGGCCGCAAATCGTAACACTGTCACACTATATTTATTCATATAGTACATGTGTTGCCGTCTATGACGAAGGGGTGATTTATGTTCCTGTATACCACAGCACAACAACAACCCGACACATCAATATAATTGCTAAAGAATGGAATGCAGATGTAGTTAAGTTATATTGAATATAACTGAGTTGCATTATTGATAACCGGCACGAAGTCGGAAGTTGCCATCATCGGAGGTTCGCCTCCGGTGGTGGCTCTCTTTTATTCTCTCTCTCTTTGCGTAGCCTATGGGCTGGAAGGTATGACTTACTGATACCTGCTTTCATCAATAATTATTCCTCAATCGCTGGGTTGATATACTCGAACCTGTTCGGTTGTAATATCCGACAGGAGAACAGGAGGGAGTAAATGAGTAATGAATGCGAAATACTAGAGGATGACGGTCAGTGTACTGACTGTTGTGTAAAGGGCGAAACGGTCACTGATAGGGTTCACCCTAAAATGAAGGCTAAGTACGGTCATATAATCGGTTATACTGAATATAATTTAGAAGTAGTCGATGGAAAGGCACAATGCCCCGAGTGCCATAATTGGTACGACTTCGACATAAATGACCCACACAATTGTTGTTGAATACATATAGTGTAATATACACTTAATTTGCCCCTCAGTGGACTTCGGCCCACTGGGGGGCTCTCTCTTTTTTTCTCTCTCTCTTACTGCGTAGCATGTTCGGGAAGGTATGACTTACTGATGTTGTTATCCTATATTTGTGATTTAGATTTGGAGATTTAGATTTGATATTCAAATCGTCAATATGTGGGGCATATAGGAGATGTATTCATAAGGGCTGGTGCATACGGCGTGTTATGGCAGCAACCATATGCGCACTATGCGGCAAGGAATATAACAAGCGAAGTATCGACACTGAGAAGTATTGTAACTGTTACAATGCTAACCAAGTGTTGGTAGTAGAGATAGTAGACGAACACAATGGTACAGTGTACCAAGAATATGAGGAGTGATGAAGAATGAAAACAACAACAGAATGGATTGAGATATACAAGACAGCAATTCGCTGCACTAACTGTGGTGTAGTGAGTGAAGTAGGACAAAGGATGACCAAGGGTACCAACCTTGGATTTGGGTGCTGTGTACCCCTATCTATGGTACCTCAGAACTGGTCAACTTCAGATGCCCCACAGTGGGTATTAGACCTGCGAAATTGAAACCGTTGAATCGGTATTTTGAATCCTCGGGAGTTTCGACTTCCGGGGGTTCTCTTTCAGATTTTCTTTAATGCTTATGTGAGGTGCGCCAAAAACGCACCTTACTAAGTATATAGGGACAGCCAAGCACCACGCTTATTTTTGTAATTTTTTTTGGAAAACATTGATAAACTGGCGTGAGTACCCACTAACTAATGTCCCATTACGAGACTATCGAAAAGCACATGGATGAACACCCCGGCTCAAGAATCGGCTACGCCCGACTCCTAAACCAAAAATACCCCGACTCAACAGTCAAAGCGTGGGAAATGAGGCTCATCAACTACGAAAGTGCTGCTAAAGAAGATGACTACATATATGACGAGTCCTCCGACACATACACTACTACCCTCACTTTTGGGGACATCATAATGACCGGTGAAAAGCACCGAGCCATGCTTCGTGATTATGCCGGATTTGATGGCAAGCCGATGACCGGGGCAGAAATGGCAATCAAGTATGACCTGCCTGTTGAACACTTTAACGCATGGAAGAGAGCGCATGGTGTCACACATAACACTGTACCTCTCACAAATGAGCAACTGTTAGATAAACCCGAGCAACACATAGATGAACTGCTTGCCCACCGCAAACATAATGCCGCCCAAGAAATCTTCAAGCGTGAACAGAAGTCCCTGCAAGAAGATGCTGTTAAGTGGCGTGACTTAGATTTCAAACTAAACTATCTAAAAGACCTACCGAAAGCCACTACTACGGTGCCGAAACTAAAATTACCTGTGGCTCCATCACCATACGCTCTTGTAGTATGTCCTACCGATTTCCACTGGGGCAAAGGTGGATGGGAAGATGAAGTAGGCGAAACCTACAACTTCGAGGAAGCACGAAAGCGTTTAATGGAAAAAACTGAAAGTCTTGTTAGTCGTCTACCATCTGCGCCGGATAAAATCTATCTAGGTGCTGGTTCCGATTGGTTCCATGTAGATAACGACCAAGGTACTACAACCCGTGGTACTCCGCAAGATATGTGTGGCTCACCTGCTGAAATCCTAATTACCGGATGCAAACTAGCCCGTGAGCATGTTGACCTTATGCGTCAGATAGCACCAGTCGAAATAGTAATGATGGCTGGTAATCATGACCGTCATTCCACTATTGGACTAATGATGTACCTATCCGCAGCATATGAAAACTGTGATGATGTAACAGTCACCATATCCTCATTCAATCGTCGCTATCTAACCTATGGTTCAACCCTACTTGGGTTCACCCACGGTGACGGACTAAAGCGCAGCAACAGTCTAGCCGGGCTTATGGCCGTCGAAGCAAAGAAAGAATGGGGACAAACTGACCATCGTGTATGGTTCCACGGACATCTTCATCACCAACGCCTAACTGAAAAAGATGGATGTCTTGTTGTACAGATGCCATCCCTTGCAGGTCACGACAGATACCACGCAAGAGCAGGGTACACTACAAGTACCGCAGGTCTAGCAGCCTACCTAATTGATGAGAAGGAAGGTTACATAGGCTCACTATTCGCACCAGTCACACATGAGGCTTAGGCATGGCTAGTGCTTGGAGATTTCATAAAAAACTAAGAAGGTGTAATACCTGCGGTTTTGAAAAGGAAGGGTATTACAACTGCCATAAGGTATGGAACCCACAAAAAAAGAAACAGGAATACTGTGGCTACATGAGAGTGGTGGATTAGATGGTAATGCCTAACTTTAATTTTCAGCGTTCTCGTCACGACATACGCCATTTCTACGAATGGTTATCCCCCGAGTATGAATGGGCTGACCATATCCAAGAGTGGATGGATTTATACGCTGACCGTAAAGGCGCACAGGTACACCGTGTATGTATTATTGCTCCCCGTTCACACAGTAAGTCTGCTACTCTCCGAGTAAAATTACTACATATGTGTTTATTTGAAAACCGTAATGGCAATCCTATTGAAATATGGTTATTCTCCGCCTCGATACGCCAAGCAACAAACCGTCTTGAGGAAATCAAAACAGATATGCGCCGCCATCCCGAACTACGAAAGTATCTTGATGAGCGTAAATCAAACAAACAAAGAATCTCATTCACTAACGGTGCTTGGATTCAAGCAACCGGTGTAGGTTCTGCTATTCGTGGAGAACACCCTGCGGTGGTAGCCCTTGATGATGTCCTCGCTGAAATGGGAGATATGACTATGGACTCCGTAAGCGAGTGGTTCAAAAAAGTAATTACTCCTATGCTTGACCCCGGCACTTCGTTATACTGCGTAGGTACTCCTATGTCGCATACCGACCTATATCATACCGAAATGTTATCAGAAAAGGCAAAGCAGGTATGGAAATCGGGGGTGTGGTCAGCCTTCCCTAATTGGGATGAACATAGAGCCGACCCGGATAATACTCCATTACTCCCACTGTGGCCCGAGTTTAGACCCACCGAGTTTCTCTTGGAACAGAAAATCAGCATAGACGACGACCTCGCCTTCGCCCAAGAGTATTTGTGTAAGGTCGTGGATGATGATGCCCAAGTCTTCAATAGGCACCTCATCCGAGAACACATAGACATAAACTCCATTGCTGGTTTCAACAGTCAACTCCACGATAGTTCCCGCTTCATCCTCGGTTTCGACCCTGCTCATGGTATAGGTAAAGATTACTCCGTCTTAATATGTTTGCGACAAGATGAGCAAGGGTACATACACTTTGTTGATATGTGGCGCAGAAATGACTTTCCGCCGGATAGGCAGGCAGATGTTATAATTGAGTGGGCAAAAGATTACAAAGCACCCGTCGCTGCTGAAGATGTAGGTTTCCAACGCCTGTATGAAACAGTTATCGTACAAAAAGGCGGTCATGTGGACTACCGTTCATCCAAAGCATCTAACAAAGGACTCAAGCAAGGGCTGATGAACAGACTTCGTGTTTGGTTTGAGCGCAAACTAATCATATTCCCTTACGGTAACGATGAAACAAGGAAGAAAGTCAACATTATTCTTGATGAATTAGAAGCGCATGTATGGAAGAATGGGGAAATTGTTGATGTGGGCAAACATAACGACACAGTTATGGCCTTTGCTCACGCAGTAGACCAATTCAAACCAAGACAGACTGACTATATGCCTATGGTTTCCAAAACAACTAGCATGGGTGGGTGGGCTAAGGACAAGAAAAAGCCAAAGAGTACTAGCCGCAGACCTAGTAATAGTAAATATGTACGCTTTTGATGTGGCAATCCCTACAATATATGATAGGATATATCAACCAATCCAAAATTATGTCAACTTCAGACTTGACTCTAGTGGGTGCTGGTATAGTACTTGCAGAAATAGTCTTTTGGGTAGTATTAGTCAAGTGGGTTTATAATAAAAGAAAAGCAAAAAAGTCCATTTGGCTTAAAGAACCTTAAAATAACAAACGATAAATAGGATTTTCATGGCGTGGTGGAACCCTTGGAAGGCCGAGACTGTCGAGGCTAAAGAATCAGTTCCTTTACGGACTACTGTGGGCAGTGGTGTAAAGAGTCCATTTGAAGTTATGTCTGCTAGCATTAGCAATATCGTAAAAGATACTGAAGACATGGCACAGACAGCATTTAACAACACCAATGAGTTTGATTTATACGACGACATGCTTAACTTTGACCCGGAATTAAACGGTGCAGTTAGGACTATCGCATTAACCGCTAACAAATACAAACTATTAGGTGGCCGCAATGCTCAAATCCGTAATGCTATCAAAGAATTAACAGAAGATGTCCTAGACTTTGACGATTTCCTAATCAATGCTATGCGTAACCTAATGGTTTATGGTAACGACATTAACAAGTTAGTAGGTAAATCGGGTGTAGGTATTACTATGCTACAATCACTTCCTATCAATCAAATAACTATTGTTGATGATAGAAAGATACCGTTTGCAGCAACAAAAGATTACGCTATCATGGAACCTAAGTTTTATCTTTACAAGGAAAACGCTATGAACAGTGCAAAGTATTCCGCTAAAGAAATTATGCACATTAAGATTGACTACCGTTCTAACTGGTATATGGATAGAATGGGTCGCTGGACTTACGGTATATGGGGAGCATCTCGCTTTTCTGCACTAAAGCAGGCGATTCGTGCAAAGTATAACAGTATGAATAATCGTATCGCACTAGAAGATAGTCTAACCAAACAATACATTACTATTGGCCCGGAGGCTATTGAGAATATCCAAGACCCCGATGAGGCAGCAGAACGCCTAGAGAATATCATGGACAGCGTAGGTTCACTTCTTGATGGACTAAGGTCAGACCAAGTACCTATCCTACCGCACTATGTCAACATGGAGTTCGTGGATTTAAAAAATACAATACCGGATAACTCATCATTCCTTGACAATGTTAACGCTGACATTTCAGCAGTACTGCATGTCCCTAGAGTATCAATGGGTCAAGAGCGTGGTTCAACCTTTGCTGCAACATTCAACGCTTCCCAATGGTCTGTACAATCTATCCGCAGATTACAGACAATCTTAGGCCAGTCCATGCAAGGTCTATTTTCAAAGCACTTAGAATTACTTGGTATTCCTCATAAAAAGGCGGACATACCTACATTAGAGTTTGACCCTATGGATGAAGAATCCCCATTCGAGGAAACACGCCGAGTGGTTATGGCTTACCAGTCTGGAATTACTACACTAAATGAGGCCCGAATTGACTTGGATTTACCAAGAGAATCAGCCGAACTAGGCAAACAAAGATATAACAGCCCAACAACCGAACCTATGGGAGACTTGCCTCGAGAGAACGAGAACAAGCCAACCGACGGAGAAGTGAGACAGGATGGTGAAGGAAATGAAGAATAAGAGTCAGTCATTTAATGACAAAATGGTAAAGCGCACAGTGCTACCGACAATCTATTTATGGCTTCTTGCCGCAGGTTCAGTTGTGGCTATGGGTATATGGAAGCCCGATGTTGTTTTAATGAACCTTGATGGGTTCATAGCATTGTTGGCAATCATTAGCGGTGTCGCTGTCCCAGCACTGGGTACAGTACTTCGTATGTGGGAGTCAGAACAGACACAAGAAGTCGATAATATCCCTACTGAATTAAAGCATGAGCGTGAGCGTGACGGTGCAGAAAAAGAGCATATTATCGAATTGGAAAAGATTGCCCAAAAGCACGACCACCTTCTTGCTCAAATGGCCCAAGAGCATTCACAAGAAATGGATAAACTCAAAGGTCAGTTGTCACTCGATACTTTAGAAAGAACCAAGGCAAAGAAGAGTTGATATTTTGACTCTCTATATTGATTATATTCTAACGCACGAATCATTAGAAACTGCTTGGGGCTGCAATTTACCAAAGGCTAGCGAAAAAGGCTATCCGGGCATATACGATAAAATGTGCTACTGGGTTTTATTTGAAGACGACATAGCAATAGCATACACATCCTCGCTAGTAATGAGTGATAAGTATGCCTTTGTTGGTAATACCTATGTTCGTAAAGAATACAGAAGCAAAGGACTACACTCCTTACTATTAGATTACAGAAACAATGCTCCTCATATGAAAGGGCTTACTAAAGTAACAGTAATTAATCCAATAGAAGATTCAAAAATGGAACACTTAACAAAAGTAGTTTCTAGGCTCGGGTACAAAAAGGTTCAAGACATAGACGATATATCGGACATCATACCCGAATGGTTATATGAGGATATAGCCAACGAAAAACAAGAGATTTGGAGGCTTGATTATGACGAACACAGACAGTCAAACATTATCAGAAGATTATGAAGATTGGGGCATGGAAGCCACAGCAGCAGAATACCAAGGCAAAAAAGTCACACTAAACAAGCCATTCCGCACTCCGGGCAAAAATAAAAAGTTTGGAGTATATACTCGTAACGGTTCCGGCACAGTAGTCATTGTGCGCTTCGGCGACCCTAACATGGAAATCAAGCGTGACGACCCTAAGCGTCGTAAAGCATTTAGAGACAGAATGAATTGTGATAGTCCCGGCCCAAAGTGGAAGGCTAACTACTGGTCTTGTAGAATGTGGTCTAAGACTCCTGTCAATAAAATGAGTAGTGAGGGGGACTGTGGTTGCGGCTGCACTGGTGCAGAAGCAAAAGATAAAGATGACCCTTGTACTACCGGATACGAACAGTTTGGTATGAAAAAGAAAAATGGCAAAGAAGTACCTAACTGTGTTCCTATTGAGGCAGCAGAACCAACACCTAGCGGTGATGAAACTCATGACGAATACATGTCCCGTTGTGAAAAGGCCGGATATACTACTGAAGAATGTATGGCAGCGCACGAAGGACACAAGTTTAGTGCATACAAAAAGGATGACGACTATATGAGTGATTATGATGAAGGCACATGTCCACCCGGACAAGAGATGAGAAACGGAGAATGCCAAAGAGTAGCAGTTACTCTCGACATTGATATTGATAACATAGAAACTTCTATCATAGCAAGTACTGGTGAAACAGTAGTTAGAATCACAGGCACAGCATTCCACGATGGAGTTAACAAGAACGCTTGGGGAATACGCCCGGAACTTGCTGCCCGTCTAGCCGATGAAATGGTAGGTGCTGATGTTACACTTAACCACCCTAAAGCAAAGGGTGGAAGATTTACACGCAATATGGATGGCGGGGTTGACGAAGCAGTAGTAGGTACTGTCACAGAAGCCTCTTACCACAGTAGGGAAAAGGGATACATAGTAAAGTATGTAGCAGAAGTACGCAGGCCGGAATTGTTTGAGGCTCTTGAGTCCGGGCTATGGATGAAGTCTGATTACGGAGTGTCCATAGGAGGCACCGGCATACCTACGGAGATTATCGAAGCCGATGAAGATGGAGGGCGACCTACTATGTGGTTCGCTGATGATTTTTCCTTTGACCACCTCGCAATAGTCCATCGGCCAGCATATCCCGAAGCAAATATCGAGACTGTTAAAAGAATTGAAGCGAATGAAACTATTAAGTATCAAACCGATAGTAGGCCAATTCAGTCGAAGGTGAACAAAATGACCGATGATATTAACGAGATTGAAAAATTGGCTTCTGAACTAGAAGCATTGAAAGCATCTCTTGTACTAAGCGAAGCCCGAAACTCCGAGTTCGAGGCTGCTGAAGTAGCAAGAGCAGAAGAAACAAGAATGGAATTGGTACGCAAGGCTTCCGATATGGGACTAAGCGGACACGATGAGTTCGGAATGGAAACCCTAGAAAGCATGATTGCATCTTGGGAAGCATCCCGCCCAGCATTGGAAGAGACAGTTGTCGAAATGGCACCTGTCGAGCCAGTATCCTCACAGCCTATTGAGGCTTCTGAAACAGTTTCAGAAGAACCAGTAGTCGCAAACTACCTTAACGGTGTTATGGTAGAATCCTCAGAATCCCTCTATGCAAGAGCATACAACAGTTGGGTTAACGCTTACAACGGCTTTATCGCAACTGACGAAAAAGCGGCTCTAAAATACGAGGACTTGAAACAATAATGGAGATGATTTAAGATGACAACATATAGCGGACTAAGCCCGGTCAACGCACCGGACATTCAGAACACTTTCGCAAGTAGTGGACTAATGGTAATGTACAATGTCGGTGGTATTCAAGTTACTGCTGGTGTTACAGACAAACCTATTGGCGTAACTATTGACGAATCAAGCCGTGATGCGGCAGGTACATTAGAAGCGGCTGGAACAGGAACAGTTTCGATTATTCCTTTCAGTGGCGTTCAGTACCTTAAAGTTATTGGAAACGGAGTAGTTAAGACTGGCGCACCAGTCTACATGGCTCAAACTGCTGAAGCAGACGGACACTGTAAAGTTAACGATGCTACAAACAGCGCACAATTCGTAGGTTACTACATGGGTGAAGATGGTATCACCCCGGCAACTGGCGATTTAATTCCTGTGTCCTGTCACCCGGTGGTGGCTTGAAGTAGGTAAATATGAACAGGAGATGAGAAAATGGCAAACGAATCATTAGAACAAATACTAAATGTATCTGCGGCAACTGGCCCATTTGGCAAGGGAGACGCAGTACTTGAGCAAACACTTCGAGACTTTATCCAACTGCAATCCACAACAATTGCTATCGGTACAAACCTCGTAGGTACAAGAAATGTTAACTGGCTTACCTTCACATGGTACAGTGGTGCAGAAGGTACCTTCACATACCCACTAGATGACAACGCAGTTGTTGACCCAACCAAGATTGGAACAGCAAACTACTCCGTCAAACTAGAAAAGGGTCAAGGTCGCTGTGTCTTCCTAGACTCCACACTACTTCGTGGCGAAACTTGGGAAAACATGAACCGCCAACAGATGGCTATCATCCAAGCAAGAGCAGACCTAATTGACAACCACATTCTAACAAAGTTAGTCGCTGGTGCTGGACAGGCTCAAGCAGCAACCGCTCTATGGGCGGCTGGTGGAGCAGACCCGGAAGCAGACATCCTAAACGCTATGGACTTAATCTTTGCTAACGCAAGAGTGTCCGGTAACGAACCATTGGCTTTGGTACTGCCAGCAAGTCTAAGAGCAGACATGCTGAACACACGCCTATACACCAATGTATTGATGTCCCTCCAAGAGAGACTAAACTCGATGATTACACTTCAAGTGTACTACACCCGTGACTACGGTGCTGGTAAGGCAATCGTAGCAGGTGGAGCAGGTACCGTTGGTGCTTTGTTACTCATACCGGGTGCTGAAACTGCTGAGTTCTTCCAGTACAATGGTGCTGGATTCCAAGAGACTGAACTAACTCGTATCGAGGGTGTCGGATTCTCATGGTTACTCACTTCCTACATGGGAACAGTTATCCACGAAATGCAAGATGGTGCAGCAGCAGGTAAGAATAACCGCATCTGTACTATCACCGGTACTGTCTGATATTGAGGGTTGTTTTTGTCTGACAAGACTAAACTACTCAAACAATTGAAGAGTAAAGGCATTACAGCACCTTTGGGTGCTAAAATGACAGAACTACGCCATATGGCGGAACACTGGATAGATGGGCAGGGCTACTTGTTTAGGCTGGCAATACCGCCGAGTCGAAAACCGGGAAACCCTGCTAATCTATTAGAGTTTGAAACCCTCTACTGGGTGCCAAACAGTGTCTTTGCTCATATGATTGCCAAGTCCCAACTTGTGTATATTATTGGTAGGTCATTCATAGTGCCCGAAAATACAGTTGTGCTAGATGTTCCAAAAGATTTTAACGACAGATGGGGTGTAGGTGAATCTGATGGCAGTAACAACCGATAACATTCGTGACCTTTTGAACAGGCCGAAAGGTTTGAACACTGGTACCATTAGTGAAATGATTACTATTCGCACTAATGAAGTTGCCAAAGTTTCCCGTGGTTCTCGATACGGAGTACAAGCCGAAAACCAAGTCAGCGATGACTTAAAAGATGGAGCAATTAAAATGCTAGTTGCTCTTGATTGCCTTAACATTCTTATTAATACGGTACCGACATATTATAGTGAAGATGAGCGCAGTGTATATGACCGTAGGTTTGCTGAACAGATTAAAACCTTTCAGACAAGAGCCGACCAAGCCTTGAAATTAATTTCAGAAGGCGAAGGTTCAGCATACGCAAGCGGCAATACAAAGACTCGTCTATCGTCGAGTTGATGTTAAATGGCTGACTATTATTGGGTAGGAAATCAAACTACGGGTTCAGTCTTAACTGCCAGCACCGCCGCCAATTGGAGTCTTTCTTCGACTGGACTTGGCGCAACCCCTCCTCTACCCGGCGTAACCGATGACTGTATTTTTGGCGACCCGTTGACGCTCAAGGCGAATATAGGCAATGCAGTATGTGAATGGGATATAGCACAAGTACAAAGTATTAGTGTTGAAGAAGGCTATCGCTATACCACTACTATAACCGCCACAGATATAGCATTCGCTAGGGCCGCTAATACATTAACTATCTCGTCTCGTACATGGGGTGAGTTGGGCTTTAGGGTAGGTATGTACATTACCATATCCGGTTCTGCCGCTAATAGTGGGTCATTTTATATCACAGCAATAGCCAATAGTACACTAACTATTAATTCTGTAACCGTAGATGAAACAGTTGGGTCAACCGTAACAGTATCTTCTGAATCTTCAGTTGATATTAAAACAGATGTTACACTTGGTAATACTTCCTCGGGACAAACTGCTCTTGCACTAAATGGGGCACTTAAAAATACTCGAGGCTCGAACTCGACAATCACATTCACAGGTATCCCTAATTCAGATACAAGATTTATTACTAATGGAGATTTTGCAGCAATATACAATCAGAATCACCTTACATATAGTTTTGGTTCGGGTATATCTTCGCTCATTTATTTTGACGACGGCCCATATCCTACTGTATCTTCCACACAAGCATTGACATTCCGCAGTGAATACTTTAAAGCACCTACCTCAGATATTCACGGAGAAGTCACAATGTATGCTTTGTCTCTTACTAATACGGGGGTGTCTTTTACATCATCAAGAAGCACAGTAAGAGATGATACTAGAAAGGTGTTTAGGGTACTAAACACATCTACCTTTGATTATAATGGCAATACATTTGATGCTGGATTCTGTAAATGGATTTTCAAACTAAATGCCAGCAACTGGCCTTTTCCTATTAGCGGTTCAACTTCATACGGTGCTAACGATGGGACATTCAAAGGCATATGGTACGATGTTGTTTTACAGACCGATACTGATGGTTTCAAATCCACCATCCCACAGGGCAGGGCATTATCTGTCAACTCTCTAAAAATAGAAAGCGGGGCAGTATTAGAAGGCTACGAAACAACAGCACAAAGTGAGACTTCGGTAATAACTTCAGTAAAGCGGCCAGTAGTAGAAGGGGCGTGGAACTTTTCGCAAGTAGCAGATGGTGTGTATTCTTCAGTATTGTCTGACACATACTTAGTAACTCCTTCTCACGGTGTGGGTGGTCGTGTACAGTTATCAGACCACGCCGGTAAGTTCACTAGCGATGCCAAATTAACTTGGACTTCGGCTACATCAACCCTGCTTGTTAACGGCAAACTAGATGTTACAGGACTAATTGACCCTACGGGTATGCAGTTTGATAGACAAGCGACTAACCCCGGTACTGCTGACACAGTGTGGGTTAACAACTCCGGCGCACTAATGTTTGGTACAAGCGCAGTTGGTGGTGGTGGAGGTAGCGGTACTGTAACAAGCGTTGCCGTATCGGGTTCAGATGGTATTGAAGTGGACTCCGGTTCTCCGGTTACAACAAGTGGTACAATCGCTTTAGGTGTCAATAAAACCAATATGCTGTCCCATCTTAATGTTGAGGATGGTGCGGATGTAACAGACGCTACAAATGTAACTGCCGCAGGTGCTTTGATGGACTCAGAATTGACTGACCTTGCTGGTGTTAAAGGAGTAACAATCTCCACACTTCAACCGAAACCTTCGGAGGGTGCATTTGCTAATGGTGACAAAACTAAGTTAGATGGTATTGCCGCCAGTGCTACCGCATATACAGATGCCGCCGCTATTGCCGCAGTTGAAGGCGAGTCCACATTAACACTACAATCGGGAGTTACAGTAGGTACTCGTTTAAAATTACAAGGGTTTTCAAGTTCAGACCATGTTCAAATAGAAAATGTAACTCAAGATGGAGATGTTATCTTCAAGGTAAATGATGGCGGCGTTACTACCGAGGCTATGAGAATAGAAGGTAGTAGCGGGTTTGTTGGCATAGGAGATACCAATCCCGATGCACCACTACATATTAACGGAAGCACTAGCGGTACAATACTCAAAGTTGAAACTACTAGCACCGATGGTATGTCCCCCGACATGGAGTTTTACAGTGGTAGGGCTCCTGTCGCCGGAGATAACCAAGGCAACATAGAGTTTAACGGCAGAAACGAGTTAACTGTGGGAGCGAATGATGGTGTAGCATATCAGTACGCTAGAATATACGGTGGTATTGATGCCGCTAGCGGTTCAACAGTGGATGGTACGGAAGCAGGTAAATTAGGTTTGCAGATACAACATCAAGGTGCAAATAAAACTATGTTCTTTATGGAAGGACACCCTACTGGTGGCGGATTTATAACTGTTAATTATAATGGAGTGGATATGGACTTTAGAGTACATGGGGAAGATACCAGTAACTTATTCTTTATCAATGGTGGAAGTGGTTATGAGGGGGTCGCAGTTGGGGGGCAAACTGTCCCCAAAAGTATGTTCACAGTTGATGGTACAATAACTCTAAAGGAACAAGCCACCGCAGACGGCGACAGTACCGCATATGGACAAATATGGGT
>PDMW01032090.1_pt1 | contig 23111 bp, 18 predicted proteins | sample 1515511 | NCBI WGS metagenome assembly PDMW01 (sample SAMN07343023, study PRJNA328102) | Marine metagenome, whole genome shotgun sequencing project. | biome: marine; feature: bay; material: water; isolation source: viruses from water sample < 0.22 micron filtered, nuclease treated, low... ... | reverse complement strand
TTTCAAAGAGAATATCCGCTCACTGTTGAGGAGGCCTATGCTCAGCTTGGCAATAGCTACTTCAGACCTGAGCATTTAGAAAAAATAAATCTTTTCCATCTGGAGAAGAAGCAGGAGCACATCCTTCAGAAGCCCCAGAAATTTAATAAGTATGCCATTGGTGTGGATGTAGCCAAGGGTGTGGGTAGAGATTATTCAGTCATCTACGTGCTTGATAAAATAAACTATCATCCCGTCTACATCTTCAGGTCTAATGAGATATCTACGTTCCAGTTAGCAGATAAGCTGCAGCATGTAGCGACAAAGTATAACAATGCGAAGGTGCTTATTGAATCTAATAACGTCGGTGAATCGGTGCTCTATAAGATGCGAGACTTAGGCTATCATAACCTGTGGTCAGATGAGCGGGGTAAGGACTGGAACACTAATGTTAAAACTAAAACTAAGATGTTTGAAGCCATGAGATCAGACTTCTTTACGGGGAGATTTAACCTGATTGACAATATTGCATTAACAGAGATACGTGCTTTAACTGTTAATGAGAAGGGGTTGATTGTTATTCCAGAGAATCTTCAGTCACACGCAGACAGTGCCGTTGCTTTAGCTCTAGCATTAATGTGTATCAAGTCAGTTAATCTCAAGAAGACTATGAATTCAAAGGAAGCTTTATTAAAAAGAAAAAGAATTCAGAGACTTAGACAACAGTCCAGTGGTGTCACAGCGAGGAGATATTAATGAAATTTAAAATCGATGCTAGGCCAAAGGTTCGTATTCGTCAGGACCAAGGCTTTGCGTTTTGTAGAGAATGTAAAAAGTCTCTACCCTACAAAGCTTTTCATAAGAAAGAGCTGGCTGAAGATTGCGATTTAGTCTGGTGCAAATCTTGTAAGAAGAAGAACGCTCCAAAATTTAAAAATTCAAAAAAGAATCTGGAGGAGATGAGACATGCAGCAGACCTCAAACGATAAGATTGCTTTCATAAAGCAGGTTGTATCTGAGCATGAGAGATACTGGGACGAGAAGCGTCCTCTCCTTAAGAAGTATAACGACGCTTATGAATGTCGCTACTGGGATTCACACGCTTACTTTGATGGGGACATTCGTGTTGAAGTAGCTGAGGGCTATGGCTACATCAATGGATATGTTACATCTCTTTATTCTAGAGCACCATCGGTTGTCATAGGTGAGGATGAAGCAACTGTCGTAGAGGTTGATGCCGCTAGAGAAGCAGCAAATAGATTTCTTTACGAGCAGATTAAAACTATTCAGGATGGTTCTCGTGGTGCTCTAATCTACAATTCAGGATTCTTTAAGCTCGCACCTAAGGTATCAGACAATCCACTGGAGCGTGTATCACTAAGATCAGTTCCATGCTGGGAGATAATTGTAGATAGAGATGCTAGCAATTGGGATTCACAGAGATATGTAGGACACATTTATTATTTAAACATGGTCGATGCCAAGGCACTTTTTGGAAATAAAAAATTTAAAGGTATCGAGAAGGAAGCGTATCTGTCTGACAGGGAGAAGTATCGCGGAGATAAGATTGATTTGCCCGAGGCTTATCTTTATATTAAAGTCGTAGAGCTGTATGATCTGATGTACGATAAACTTTATTTTTGGTCTGGTCAGTACAGGGACGGTGAAGCTTTGCTAGATAAGCTCACCATTCCTGTCAGAACTTATGATGATAGACCCATGCCACCCATTGTTCCCCTCTACTTTTCTAACAAAGTTCATTCCCCACTAGAGGGGCTATCTGCAATGTCTAGAATCTACGACCACATTACAGAGAAAAATAGATTACGTTCTCACATGGCCAACGCTGTTAGGCGTGATGCAAGGCAGCACATTATTAAAGAGGATGCTTTTGATGAGGAAGCCCTGGCTCTATTGCAATCAGGAAAAGATGGAACCTTTATCCCTGTAGATACAGATTCACTTGATGGTTTAATCCGAGAGGTTCCAGTATCTTCTATCAATTCTAACTACGACCGATACCTCAACTACATTGAGCAGGATATTAACAGGAATTCTATCCTCGCTCCGTTCTCTCGTGGTGAAGCTACCAACACAACAGCTACTGAGGTTGCGGTACACGCACAGTATTCTGCATCAGAGATTGGTATGATGGCTAGGTCTAGAGATATTTGTATAGAAAATATTGCAAAGGTTTACTTAAGAATGTTGGCACTACAGATTGAGGATGGTGAAAAGATTGTTTTAAAAATTGATGGTAAAGCTAAGGTTGTTACAGATGCTGACCTGGATGCAAAGTTTAAAATCTCTGCACTTGACCAGGGTTCACAGCCTCTATCTGATTCAATGAAACGTCAGAACCTAACACAGCTTATTCCGATACTAACCCAGTTCGGTGTACCCAACGATGTTATTTTAGAAGAGATCGTTTCAGCATGGGATCTACCTGAGCGTCTGCTAGAGGAAGCAAAGAAAGCACAGGAAGAGGCGGCACAGGCTGCACAGGCACAACCACAGAAAGCTGTAGGCCCAGGCTCAGTACCTAGGGAGATGCAGGGAGATCCAGAAACAAACCTACCACCATTAGCTCAGAGCTTAATGGGCACCAAAGCACAGGAGGTGTGATATGCCAATGTATGAATATGCTTGTCATAAGTGCAAGATTTATAAAGAAATTTTACAGTCCATTACTAAGATGGAAACCGAGGGTTGTTCATGTAAGCGGTGCGGAAGTAAGATGGAAAAATTAGTTTCTCTTCCGGCTAAGACGCCATCACTTTGGAATGGTGGGTGGACAGATGGACTAAGTGGTTATGCACAGTATGACCGTGGTCTGGGGATGACAATCTACAGTGAGACACATCGTGACAAAGTATTAGCTGAGCGTGGTCTAGTTAGAGAATCAGATGTTGGAGAAGACTTTATTGACCGACGCATATCACAAATGTCTGACAAGAAAGAGAAGTGTGATGCGTTAGATAAAAGATTTGATGATGCGATGGATAAGTTTGATGGAGACTATAGGCTCGCTCAAGAAGAAGCTATGCCTGCTCAAGAAATACTTCAGGGTAAGTTTGACTTCCTAGACGATTAAGGAGAATTTTAATTATGAAAAAAGATAAAGGCGTTGCGATAACCATAGAGCAGCAGGATATGAACAGAGGTTATGATGAGGTAGCTGCCGAAGGTCAGGCTGCTGATGAGAAAATGTTTATGGAAATGCAGCCACGAGGTAGGTTCACAGCCTCAGGATTAAATGCACTTGTTGCAGCTACAAATGAGATGCTACCTTTGCTAGACCAGGAGCCTACCTACCCCACGTTTGACGATGGAGAATATGGTGAGCTACCCGTAGACTTCACACGTATCCTGTACATGTTCTCACAGGCTAGCCAGGATGCAGTTGAGGCTGACATTGTGGATCCCTCTGTAGGTTTTGCTATAGAAAATGTGACTGACGACACAGACCTAACCCTACTTGCTGGCAAAATATCTAAGCTTGCCAATGATAAAAATTTTAAAAGATTCTTATCTGAAGAGGTTGAGGATGAAGGCGAAGAGGAAGAGCCTGTCGCAGAAGTATCAGATGATTCTATGAGCGACGAAGATATGGATTCACTATTCATGTCCAGGATGGGATAACCCCTCGGGGAGCCAGGGGGCTGGCTCCTATCTATAGTAACCCCCTATGATAGTGTAGGTAAGTACATGAATATCGTGGCCCGGATATCATGGAGGAATTTCATCGGGCATATTTTTTAAGGAAAAAAAAATGGAAAAAGAATTAGAGACTGCTGTCGTTGAGGACAGTAACACCTCCGAGCCTGCTCCAACAGAAGATGTTGTGGATAGTGCGGAGGTAGATCATGAGAACCTATCCCTTGATGATATCATGGGACTAACCGCAGAGGACTATCCAGAATTTGCTGACGTTAATCATTCTGGAATGCGCCCACTTCACACATGGATGCCTCACCTGCCAGAAGATGTTAGGAAACATATTGCTAACCTAAGACGCAGCCACACTATAAAGATGCAAGATAATGCTAGGCGTTCTAAAGAGCTTGATGAGAAGCTTGCCCAGATTAAGGAGCAGATGGCACTAGAGAAAGAAACAATTTATAATGGAGAATTTGCAAAGAAGATTTCTGAGACCGCATCAGACGAAACACAATACGATGTCTATGACCCAGACGGAATGGAGAAAGAAATTGATAGGCGCGTGGCTAAGCAGATGGAAGCCATGATGAAGCCAGTCAGAGAGAGGCTTGCAGTTGAGCAGCAGAAGATGAAGTGGGAAAAGTTTAAGGCCGAGCATCCTGACATTACTTCACCCGAGATGAGACTTCCTGTTGCTACCCTAATGAGACAGCGTACTGACCTCAGCATTCAAGATGCTTATAAGATTGTTAAGTCAGATGTTCTAGAGAAGAAGATGAAAGAAGAGCGAGAGCATGCTAGCAGTCGTAGACAGCAGCAGCGACAGGGGCTCTCCAAGATATCTTCAGGAGCTTCTAGAACACCAACAGGGGCACAGCAGCATGGCTCAATGTGGGAGGCTTATTTAGCAGCCAAGGCTGAGCATAACAAAACTAAATAATTAAATTTTAATTGACAAATTTACATTTGTAGATAACGTTAGTTTTATCTTTTAATGCAGTGGTGCAATCTCTCCCGGCCCTCTTGGCTAAAGATTCTTCGGAACACCTTTGAAAAGAAAACTGGGGAGGACAGATTCCTTAAGGAATATCTGGAAAAAAATTAATTAAAAAATTTAAATGCACATAAACGGAGGTGTATTATTTCTATCCCAAATGATGTTCTCTCTACCACTCTGCGAATGATAAGACAGCAGGAAGTCGATCAGCTTTTCAAGAGCAACGCTTTCCTACTTGCAGCCAAAGAGAATGGTGGAATTTCTTACGAAGACGGTGGTACTTATATTTCTCAGCCAATCCAGGTTGAGGACCACAGTTCTTCTACCCAGATGACCACAGGTTACGAGGCTCTTGACCTCGGTGTCAATTCAATCTACAAAGATGCTAAGTATGAATATGCTTACTACCAGCAGCCCATCCTAATCTCTGGCAAAGAGGAGCGCCTCAATTCTGGAGAGCGAGCAATAATTAAGATTCTCGATGGCAAGGTTAAGAATGTTATGCGTCACCTTAAGACCGACATTAATAAGCAGATTCTTGCTGGTGGCCAGGCAAGGTTCTCTGACCTTAACAGCCTTAACGGTGTTGCTTCTACCACTGGTTTCCTTGAGAATGTTGCAACTGGTTCACAGACCAACACTGTTGGTGGAATCGACAAGGCACTATATCAGGATACTTATGGTTGGCAGAACCAGAGAGCTACCATTGGTGGTGCTTTCAGCACTGATGGTCTAGCCGCTCTTGACCAGGTTTATGCTGATGTTGCTGGTGTTGGCCTCGGCATGGCACAGGCTGTCATTGCTTCTAAGGCTGGTTTCAGAAACTACAAGCGAGCTATCCAGGCTAACGAAAGGTACATTTCTCAGAAGTCACTTGACGCTGGTGTTATGTCTCTTGCCTTCGCTGGAAGCAAAATGATTCTAGACATCGACATGCCTACCAACAATGGTGTTGGTACCGATGAATTCACTTTTTATCTATTAAACTTTGAAGGCATTAAACTTTGTATCCACAAGGACGCAGACTTCTCCATGACTGATTTCGAATCTTTCCCAGGTTACGATATCAGAGGAGCACGACTAGAGCTAATGGCTCAGCTTACCGCTTCTCACCTTGGTTCACAGGCCGTCATTGTTGATGGAGATACTTGGTAATAAGCCAAGAAAAATTAAGGAGGAAAAAAATATATGTCTTCAAATCGTACAGTACAGCTCTTAGATTCTTCTATCACCGATGCATTTGGCGCTAGCGTTGATGTTGCTGATAGTTCAAACCGAAGAGAAGTAGAAACATTTCTAGCAGGTGGCGCGATTGACGCAGGTGACTGGGTTGCTTTCGATACATCTAAGACCGGCTCAGACCGTGTTCTGTTTGTAGTCGAAGCTGCTGGTGTTCCAACCCTAGGTAACAGTGCCGCTTTCGGTGTCTCTCTAGATACCGTAGCAACACCCGCTGCAGGCGAGCGTGTTCGTGTCCGCGTTGTAACCGCAGGTTATGTCGAGGGTGCTAAGGTTGCTGGTGCTACAGTTGCAGGCTCACCGCTTGTCGGTCCAGTTAGCACCGCAGGTCAGGCTGAGATTGAGGTTCCTGGAACTTCTACCGGAAAGCTTTGTGGTATTGCCCTTGAGGCTGACACTGCAAACGTCGCAGATGTTCTCGTTCTCAAAAGTTTCTAATTTTAAAAAAAGATTTTAAACCCACCCTCTGTTCATTTGAGCAGGGGGTCTTTCTTTGTTGACATTATTACATTATTAGAAGGAGGCTCAATTGAATCTTAAAGCAATGCGAGCACACGTAAAGAATCTTGTCGATTATAGTCCTGAGCTACAATCATTTAATGACCAGCTTGACGCCCTATTAAATGATGCGTACATGGAACTATGGACTATGAAGAGATGGAGCTTTGCAACAAAAGAATTACTTTTTAAATTTTACCCTGACATCCTACCTAACAGAGACATTGCAAACGTTGGAGCATTTGCTACCGAAGTAGAAGCAACTGTTGTTAAGGGTTCAAGACAGGTTGTATTCTCAAGAGCCATTGACCGCTTAGTACCTGAAGTATGGGAAGGTCAGATCATAGAGCTATCAGGTATTGAATATAAGATTTCAAAAGTTGTTACCAATGCTGAGATACTTCTAGACAAGCAGTTTGTTAGTGATAGTATTACAGCCAACACAACCTGGATTATTAAAAAGAGATGGTACGACCTGCCAGAAGATTGCGCTGAGCTTCTTTACTTAGGTCACGAAGAGACACCTGCATCTGGCTCATCATCTGGAGCCCGTGGTAAAATCCAAGCCATCACCCCTCGTGTTGTAGAGGAAAGATTAATTAAAGACGACCACGCATCTACCTATGCAGACTTCTACATTCCTTCTCCTGCAGTCATGATACCTGCTGCTGAGAAGGCAGGCATTTCAAATATCAGAGCCAACCAGCTATTACCTCCTTCGGGATTCCCTGCGGAGAGCTACCTTGAGGTATGTTGGTGCTTTGAAAGAAACGGTAAACGTGGCCCACTGTCTGAGCCTGTGGTTGTTCAGATGGGAGATGAGCAGGGTGCTGTTTATAATTTTGATATTCAGTTTCTATCATATGACGACCAGCCTATTGTGGCAGATCCTTTTCAGACTAAGGATAAATTCCCTACACAGTACGAGGGATTTAGAAAGATTGTTTTCTGGAATTCAAACTATAACAGAACTGATGGCGAAAGACTAGGCTTGCCTTGCTGGCTTGAATTTAATTCTGCTGGTTCTGTCAGAAGTACCTCTACATATCTAGATACGATGAAGGCTCAGGACACAGACGCTTTTATTTCAATAATTCATTTTAGTTCTATTGACCCTGGCAATGAAAGATATGTTGAACATGATGGTCAGCATCTCCAAATCAGACCTTATCCAAGAATTGATGGGTTTGACTTGGCGGTCACACAGTCACCAAGTGGTACTTATTCTGCGGTCCCTGAGGACTTCTATAGGTTTGGTACCATTCGTTATTACAAGAAGCCAAGGAAGCTAGCTAAAGCATCTGATGCCCCTGACATGCCCTGGGAATTTCACCAGTTAATTGTTTACAAAGCCCTCGTAGATATCTATGCAAAGCTCGGACAGTCATCAATGTCTGAGATGTATCGTCGGAAGATTGATAAAGAAAGAAAAGATTTAGAAAAAAGATATGTATCCCGCTCCGATGCCATGATTAGAAAGGGATCATATGATTCCACATTTGGCATTAATGGGTGGAGACTTAGCGATACGATCAACTTCAAGGGATAAGGGGAACGGATGTCAATCAAGGGAAAGAAAACTAAAAGTATTCCAGCACTGGGTCTTGATCAAAGGTACAAGGGTGACATTGGTTTTGCCGATGACATTGTAAATGCTCGTGTAGACCCTGCAGGATTAGGCTGGCTATTTGACAGAGCACCTGAAGCTTGGTGGAAGATGCCTGATAGTTACAATATCACAGGTGCCGCGATTACTTTACAAAGATATTTTGATTCAACAATCGATTCTTGTTATGTCTGGTCCAAGCAGAACACTGAGCAGGTTTATTATTTAATTGAGCAGGCTGGACAGATACATTACTTCTGGGGTAACAAAGACGGTGGAGATTACTTTGATGATCTTGTTCTGCTAGATGAGGATAGACATATTCCATCATCTAATGAACCGGGCACACAATATATCCCTTACGGCAACAGACTTTTAATTATCAACGGATATGATAAGCCTCTATGGTTCTACGGCAGAGAAAGAATTAGACCATTTGGTTTTACACTTCCAACGCCACCTTCAGAAGTATTAGATATTCAGACCAACTATCTATCAGGAAGTGTATTGGAAGATGGTGTGGCTGCTCCAAACTTTTCTGAGAATAATCACTACGGATTGGGTCAGGTCAATGAGCGTAATCACTTCAGCTATGCAATGACATTTATTACAGATTCAGGATCAGAATCACCTCGCTCTCCTGTTACAAACTTAAACTGGCTTAACGGTTCTGATCCCTTAGAGGAAAGAAAGTTTGGTGCATTCCTAACCAACATGCCTGTAGGCCCTGATGGTGTAGTTGCTCGTAGATTGTACAGAACAAAGAATCAAAAGACTTCAAACACAGCGGGTGCAAATGAATCTATTTTTTATTTTTTAAATCAGATCTCTGACAATTCATCTTCTAACTATATCGACGTTACCCCTGATGGTAACCTTGTAGATGAAGGCCCAACCCTATCAAGTTCTGTAACTATCTCAGGAGCGTACCAGCATGGCTCTACTTGGAATGGTAGGATATGGCTAGCAGGTGGCTCACCTCATCCAACAAGAATTATATATTCTGACAGAGGGTTGCCTGAGCAGTTCAATGGCAATTCTTATTTTGAATTAGGGAACACTGTCGGTGGTGCTATCACAGGATTGTTTGCTTATTACAATAATCTTTTAGTATTCCGCCAGAGGTCAATAGATTTAATTCGTGTTGAGGGTGGACAGTTTACCCTGTCGCAGTTATCATCAGATGTAGGTACGGAAGCACCTAACAGTATTGCAACAGTTCCAAGACTAGGAGCTATGTTCCTGGGTAATGATGGATTCTATACTGTGTCTGGTGGTCTAGATGGTGGCTCTTCAATCTCCGTAAGTAAGGTTTCAAACCCTGCTATTAGAGAGACAGAACGAATTAACTTCTCTGCTTCTGCCAGAGCTTGCGCTGTTTATTCTCACAAGGATAAAGAATACTGGTGTCACTACCCTGTTGATGGAAATAACTTCAACAGTCGTGGCTTAGTGTATCATGCACTTAATGGTCAGTTCTCTTTGAGGCACGCAATCTTAGATGCAGATGAACCAAAGTTTTATTTTGCAAGTATGGCGGTTGACCCGAGCGGTTATGTTATTCTTGGACCTAAACCTCAATGGACAAGCAATGCGGTTACACCGGGTTCAACAGCGGTACTACCGTCAATGCTTCATGTATGGGCAGGTGATGATTCATGGGGTTCAACCTTAACATGCAATAGTTATACCACAGCAGTTTCATATTCTCGTACAGGAGGGACACACCCTGGATTCAGATGGGAATCAAACTGGATTGATCTAGGCGATTCGACCACTAAGAAACAAAACTTCCATGTATCGGCAGAAATAATAAGTTACGGTAACCTTCCTCTGGAGCTTGAATGGTCACAGGATTATGACGCAACTTTTAATTCCGCAGGTACACAGGATGTAGCTAGACCAGATCTACATAAGACAACTTCTGAAGATGCAGTGCTTGGTCCTGTTACTAAATCCATTGCAAAGAATTATTTTGCTCCTGGTGACACCCTACAGGAAGGACGTGTTACGAACATAATCTGGAGCGTTAGCACAGAATATGCTCAGAATTTTAAATTCAGGCTGTCATCTGCAGTGTCTGGAAATCCTTTCCACCTACTATCATTTAGAATCTACTATAATGAAACAGACTTCAAACCAAGACAGCAGGGGGCTCCGAGCTAATGTCAAAGCATTATAAAAAAATCCCATTAAAAAGATATCAGCAAGCCAAGCCTGATACTTTTAATAAGAATATGGAATCATCCCTGGCAGAATTTAATGGAAATTTAAATGGCAATAACATGCCAGTGGATGCAATTGTTAATGATAATTTTTTAAATCCCACAATTCCAGAATCTGATTTTTCAGGTGGCGGTGTTGTCAGAAAATCTAGCAGGGTTCCAAGTCAGGCATACTATTATTCTCAGAAGTTCGGATGGGACACTGGTGACGTCTGGACACCTGAGCTAAGCATTGATTTAAAAAGTGATAACTGGGGAAGGGGTTGGAACAGGTTAGATGCATACGGACAGTTTGATGACTTCCCTCTACAGTTTAAAGCTAAGGAAGGTATGTTAGTAGGCTGTGCTGTCATTGATTGGCACCACGGAATTAACCGTGTTAGTAGTCAGCAGGGTGGGCAGCTTTACGTTGGAGGAGACTGGTCAACGCAGTGGGGTGTATTTGTAAATGGTGTTGAGGCTGCTCGCTCAGGAACAATCTATCCTCGTAGGCACACCACACAGATTCCTTTCTCAATGCCGTGTGGCTCCCAGCCAGTTACAATAGATATTAGATTTATTGCAAAAACAACACTAGATAATTCATCTCAGTTCCTTGGTGACCCAACCACGCTGCTCGATATATTTGGCGCAGAGATCTATACTAGAAACGTGATAAGGTGATAACATGCCAATCGTAGGAAAAAAGAAATTTGTTAATGGTGAGGTGGCGTCAGCTTCTGATTTGAACCAGAGCTATGATGACTTAGAAACTGCATCATCATCAGTTGATGATAGCAACACAGCTTCATCATGGATGACCATGGCTCACATTGAAAACGCAACAAAACAGTGTAACCGATTCGACAGTTATAAGAACGATGCAAACGTTACTACAAATTTTAATAACACATCATACGTGACTATAGCTCCAGGTGGTATGCCCGCAGAAATTGGTTATACAGGATTCCAGCCTCAGCAGTACGAGGCTACTAGATTCTGTGCATCAGGTTTGGTCAGCATAATTACAGCCGCTGTTGAGCTTGGCCTTTCAAACTACTACGCCTTCAGATTATTGCTAACTTATTCTGACAACGGAGGGCCAGCATCAACGCTCACACTGGGTGAATGGGGATATAGTTTTACACCCAGGGCTCGTGTTACAATTAGAACTACTGGAACTACTGCTGGTGACATTCAGTATCAAACCTTTCAGTTCTCTACCGTACATAGAAATGATCAGGCAACAGGTGTTAGACAATACCTTAAGGTCGAATTGCAGGTCAAGGTTAATGATAATGCAAACAGTGTGGGTGTGACCAGACATCAAATATTTAGTATTTCAGGGAGGGCATGATGGGTTATACAAAGCCGAACACTTATAACACAGGTACAAAGGTTGATTTCTCCCAGCAGAATGCTAACGATGATGAAGCTCGCTTTGCTATTAACCAGGGCATTGAGGCATCAGACATCGCTGATGATGCATTTGACTTTGATTCTATCCAGAGAGGAGAATTAAATCCAATTGTTAACAGTCATGAATTCACAACTGGCAATGTTCATGGTCAGTCAAACAGCAATAGACAGCTTGAGCGTTCTTACTTCACATCACAGTCTAAGGCAAACAGTCAGACAGGTGTTAGTTCTGTTCAGTACCAAACAGTTTTTGAAACAGGTGACCGCATCGTCATGGAATACCCTGGAATTATTTTTATTAATTTTGGTGGCACATTTATTTCAAATGAAAATATTAGTAACGGCGCACCACCATTTAATGGAGGCTCTCATCCAGGTCAAGGTAAGTGGGATTCTCGCGTGCTATTAAAGCTATATGATGAATCTAATAATTCAACATCGTTCATTACAGGCACCCGAGCATTTAGTTTTGAAGAAACCAGTGCAGCGTCAGCAGGTGCATTAAACCCAGGTGGTGGTGGTGTTATAGCTCGTAGATGGATAGGGTTCCAATGGTCATTAGAAGACCTACCTGCTGGTGCTTACCAGCTATCATTAGTTATTAACCCAAAAGTAGAATCAGGGTTTGCAGGGCCACGATCATTTACGATTGAATCATTCTATACCTGATTGACATTTTTATATTTATAGGAGATAACATGGATCCATTATTCCTCACAGCATTACTTGCGGCAGGGGCCGAAGGTGTTCAGCAGGCTGGAAAAATAATTCCATCAAAGTTTGATAAAGAGCAGCAGAAGCGTCTTGAAGAATTAAAGAGACGTGAAGAGATTGGTCTGCTTGGTTTAACTGAGCAGGAAAGAAATGTTCTTGAAAGCAGAATGCAGGGCAGATCCCAGCAGGCGCAGGCCAGATCAGACGCAGAAAGAAATAGATTACTTGCTGCTCAGGGCGTTACTTCAGGCCAGGCTTTACAGCAGGCCACACAGGTTGAAGAGGTTAGAGGTAGGCAAGAGGCTGCTGTACAGCAGGCTATTGAAGAGCAGGACATCAGAGAGAAGCAGCGCGAGGAAGAGGAGCTACGAGCCCTTGAAGCGGCTGTTGCACAGGATACAGCAGAAAGTCGTCAGGCTTTAGCCAATGTTGCATCCACAGGATTTGATTCTTTTATTACTTCTTCGGCACCTGCACAGCTAGCACAGGCTACACAAGTTGCTTCACCCGAAGCCGTTGCAGACATAGCTCAGCGATACGGTATCTCAGAAGATAAGGCCCGTGGCATTCTAGAATATAACGCTAAGAATGGGACTGATACCTCAGAATATTACGAACACATGGGATGGGAGATGCCATAATGGGTTTACAAAAAATTGGAAATACAACCGTATACACCATTAATGCGGACGTGCCTCGTGCCAGAGATGCTCGTGGCAAATCATACGGAACTATGTTTTCAGACCAGCGTTGGAAGCTATGGGCTGAGGTTCAGAAGTCTACCGCCGCAGAAATGAAAATTGAATTTCAGGATTATCAGAATCAATTAGATTCTGTAAGAAGAGAGATTGCATCCGTAGATGAAGCAACCCGACAGCTTAGAGCAGGAGAGCTTGACGCTAAGGATGCTGCGGCTCGTAACTATAATTCTGCTTTAAGTTCTTGGTCCGGCAGAGGTTCGTCAACAACTGTAAGGACTGGTACTGAGACTGAAGACCTACCGGGGCTAAGCTCCACTGGTGTATCAGATTATGAACAGATTCTAACTGCTGCTACCACGGCAGTTGGTCGTGAGGATCCTGTAGAATTAATTAAAGAAATGGACAGACAGTTTGATATTCAGAAGGATCAGATCGGAATTGATCCTGACCAGGAAGCTGTCATCCGAAGAAAGTATATGTCCGAAGTTCTGGCAGATGCACAGGCTAATTCAGGGTTACAGGGCGATGCTTTAAACAATCTTTATCAGAGCATATCAGACGCTGCGCAATCTCAGACCAGAGATGCGTATATGGCTCAACCTCCTACCGTTACGACTGCTGGTACATCTACTACCTTCAGGGAAAGAGGACCAAGACCTCAGATGCCCGAGGTTGCATCTCGTGCCGATGAGCTAGAAAATCTTATGGGAGAGCGTGCCAGACTACAGGCTCAGCTTGATAGATTGCTTACAGATAAACCTGAGGATAATCTTTTAGAAAGAACCCGCAGTGATTATGGTGATCAGTTGGGATCAAGTCGTCTGTTCGGAATTGATCAACGCCCTGACAGAATCAGACCCAACTATAACGTCGGTGATGCCCAGCGTAGAACTAATGATCTTTTTGAAGAATTTATTTCTAAGGAGATGGAGGGTCTGCCAGAAACTTCTACACAGGGAGAAAGAGATGCTGCTCGCCAGAGAGGCATAGACAACGCTCTAGGCTTCTACCAGAGCCGTGATGGGTTCCGGTCGGAGGTTCAGTCAGAGGACTTCCTAAGACGCCCTGAGCCACCCCCAGAGGACTGGCGTGAGCAGGTAGCTCCTCTCTCCCAGGAGAGCAGAGCCGCAGACGCATCTCCACTTCCGTTTGGCACCGCATCAGGTGGCCTAGAAATTAACAGGAATTTATTATCTCAATATCTGGAGCTATCCCCTGAGGAGGTTGCACAGCTAGATGCACTTGGTATTGAAAGACCAGCAGATGCGCCGCGCGAGAATAATCTACCATCATTAGAAGAGATATCTAGTCCTCCTCCGGGAGAGCCGGGGGCGGCTCCCCTCCCTATAGTAACCCCCCAGGATATACCCCTTGGAACGGGTGGAAAGGAGGAGGTCATCGAGCCTGTTCCTGCGGTTCCTGTTCCTGCTACTGACGGTAAGCCGGTTACTTATGCTCAGCGCAAGAACAAGTATATTCAATCTATCGTTGAAGCGGGCAAGGCACTAGCCTCTCAGGAGAAGAGAATGAATAGAATTGCTAAGCCGAATCTACCATCCTCAGAGAGACAGGCTAGGGTAGCAGACTATGTGATATTGGTCGAAGACATTTATGAGATTAATAAACGCACAGATAATCCTTTTAAAAATACTTACGAAGAAATTAATAAAGTATATAAAGACGACGACGACAAAAGACGAAGGGCTGCAGAATTTTTGGTCGCCCACGACATTTTGAATCAGAAGGAATCTCAGCCAGTATAAGGAGAATAGATGTCAGACCCAAGAGCTTATTTAGAATCAGTTCGCGCAAGAGAAGGACAAGCTGCAACGAGCGCAGTACGTGACGCACTAAAGACAAAAAGAGAATTTATTCCTGAAAGGATGGCAATTCTTATTCGCGGAGGTATGTCTAGAGAAGAGGCTCGTGCTCAGGCTGAGGCCGAATACGAATCTTTAAATGCCCCTGCTGTGTCAGGCTACGGTGAGCGACAGGATAGACAACCATCAGGTTCCTCTGAGGGATTGGGTGCTCTTATCCCTCAGGCACCAGCTCCTGCAAATGTAGAGCCTGTTGGCGAATTTGATGTAGGGGATTTGGGACGTGCAGCTTTTGGTAGAAGGATTGAGGTGGCTGAAGACATAGCTCAGCAGTCAGAAGATATCATGAAATCCCAGGCCCAGATTAACTGGGATGCTGTGGCTGAGCAGCTTGGTACTGCAGAGGATGAGGAGCTAGACGCTATCAAGGCTGCCTTCAGGAAGAGATCAGAAGAGAACCCATCCGATGCCCCTGGTGATGTTTTATCTGGCGTTATGGAAGACCTGAACGCTCTCCCTGATGTTCTGGCAGGAAAGGGTGATGTGCTTAGAGGAGAATTTGAAAGATCAGATTCTATCCTCGGCACAGTATTAGGAACACGGATTACAGAGGGCGATGAGCTTCCTGATCTAAACCCTGTTCAGATGGAATATATGAATGCTCAGCTTAAGTCTCGCAGGCTGGCACTTAGAGATAAGTTTATTGAAGATGCCGATAGAGATGCTGTAAGAGATCAGATGGCTGAGGAGCAGAGAGATCCCACTGGTGGTCCCGCTCCACAGATTTCTGATGCACAGGTTGACCAGTTCATCAGAGCTAGGGCAGAGAGACAGGCATTGGATGAGGTTCCTGACTTCTGGTGGCTTGACCCTGAGGATAAGGAACAGGTAATGAGAGATCCCTCTCAGTTTGCGAAGAGGGGAATGTTTCAAAAAGAAACTTATTTTGGTGAGACAGTAGAGACAGTTGGTGGTTGGACGCTTCGTGTCCCAACCATGTGGGGTTATAACTTAGGAGCAGGTGTGCTATCATCTGCTGGTGAAGCTGTCACGCCTTCCTCATGGATTGCCTGGGCTAATGATATAGATTTGTCCGAGGAGAAAAGAGAAAAGAGAGAAGAAGTTAACCCGGCTCTTGCTGATTATCCCGGACTATTTAACGTAGCTGAAAACCTAGGGCTAGGTGGGGAAGCTTCACAAAGTTCAAGCATTCTTGTAGAGCAAGATGCAATCTCACCAGCAATGGGTACAGCCCTGACCGCTGGCGGTTACATCCTTGATTTTGCAGATCCAACCATAGTTCTCTCGGGGGGTGCTATAGGAGCGGCCCGCGCCGCTTCCAAGGCTGGTTCTGTGTCTCGTGCTGTGTACGGTGTTAGTCGTGGTGCTGCTTCTGCAGGTCTAAGAGGATTTGCATTTGGTGCCATAGATGAGATTCCTTTTGTCAGAAGAGGATTCCAGTGGCTTGAGCCAGGAGATCCCCGCATTGCTTTCTCTGTAGATATTGCTAATGGCTTGTCTGCCAGAGATGCGGCGATTGATTTTGTTAGAGCAGGTGGTGGACTAGAAGATACAAAATCTTTTGTATCACGCTCCTACCCCCGGAACAGCTACACAGAATATGTCAGAGGCATTGATAATCTTGAAGGTGATGATCTTGTTCAGGCCCTATCAAAGAATGTAGCACCAGGATTAGAGGACACAATCAATAGGATTGATAATATATCAGATGGACTTAGCGATTATGCCAGAGGTGGCAAGCTACCACAGGGTGTACGTCCTAAGGAACTAGCAAGAACTGTAGGTGCTGTTGCTAAGGCAGAGCCTGATGTTCAGAGGATACTTCGCGGAGCAAACCCAAAGGGTGGCGAAACAAGGATGCAGGCTTATCTACGTGTGCTAGATGAGGCTGACCAGCTAGATAAGATTAAAAATAAATATATCCTTTCTGAAGTAACAGCCGATATCATTACTAAGACAAAGGGTTCTAACATAGCTAGCTATGCAGCAGTCACACCTAACACTTGGATTAAGAGAAGTGAGATTAACGACCTGCTATCTTTTGTTAAGGATAAAACCTCGATTGGTAAAATTGCACAAGATATTGCTGCCGGTGTTAGTGCTGGGAAAATTAAAATATTACAGCTATCTGATGAGCGCGGAATAAGAACTGTTTATGATATCACAGATATGGCTGATGATGCTAGGTTAGCACTAACAAGTGAACTGGATCGTGTCTTTCAGGAGGCAAAAGATTTTCAGCAGATTTCTGCCAGAGGAGCAGGCGATGCACCGGGTAGTGTTAGCATGATTAAAAAAGAGGGCGGCAGAATTTATATCACGTCTTCACAGTTCAGAACCCTAATGAACGCTACTATTGACATGGCAGCGGAAGGCAAGATGCTTCTAGATCCGGGCTCAGCAGGTGTGGTTCGCTCAAGAGATATAGCTAGACTACCTCAGTATCAGCAGAAGAATTACATGCTTCCAGTAGAAGTTCGTGATTTGACACGCTCAAGATTTCTTAATGCGATAAAGGGCGCTGTAAATAGGCTTGATATATCTAACGTCACTACCCAGCAGGCTACTTCAATCAGGCAGCTAAGAGATAGGCTATCCACTATGGACCGTGTGGTTCGTAGAGATATTGCACGATTCAACGCTGACCCTGAATTTAAAACATTGCTAGGTGCAGACCCCGCAAAGACTTATACTAATGAGGAGATTGTTGGATTTCTAACAGTCAAGAAGCCACGTACAATTAAGTATGATGAGGATGGGCTAGTCATACCAGCACCTTCATTGCACCATTCAATGAAGTGGACAGGCAACATGCTGTTTGCAAAGATGGATATTCCATCACAGTTGCTGGCACCAATCACAGGCAGAGACTTTAATCTATCATCTTTCTACCTCTCAGAAGAGGGACTTGCTGCTTTGTCAGATATGTCTAGGAAATACGCTGGTGCCATGACTGAGAACCCTCAGGATTATTTAAGACTTTATAATGCTTTTGTGAATGAATGGATCTCAACACTGACCACCACACCTGATCTTCTGGCAGGAGGTGTTCAGCTAAAAGAACTATCACAGCTAGTCAAAGGCAAGGTTCCAAGCTACCTACTAACAGGCTCTTACTATGCAGCAGAGGCTCAGCGTATTCGTACGAAGGTTATGGGCAGTCTAATGTCCACGGACACATCAGCACTAAGAGGAAACATTGGTAACATATTCGATGCTGATTGGCTAGCTAAGGCATCAGAAGGTCTAAGGGGTAACGGAATATTAAATCAGTATGATAATATTGAAGATGCCTGGGATGTGATGGTACGAGGATTAATTCAAAGAAAAATTATGGGTGAATCATGTGACACCCTTGAGGACTTCGCTGGCTTTGTCAACGGAGAATGGAAGGCTATCGAGGATTATCAGAGGTCAAGTGCTGCCTTCGATGCCAGGCCTCAGTCTAGGCAGGGTGGTGCTAATCCCTTTGCTGATCCTGAAGCCGTAGCTCCAACACCTCCCCAATCTACAGTTGCTGGCAAGATTGGAAAGATAGATCTTGATTCTCTTGGCGATGCAGATCTCAGTAATCTTGCACAGATTTTTAATGAGGCTAATGATACAGCGAACACTATCATGCGAAAGAATGGTTTTAAACCTGAAACTGATCAGGTGTCAATTGAGGCTGAGCTTCGCAGATTGCGTTGGGCTTTCTCTCAGGAGGGAGCAGGACCAGAAGCTAGCATGATGAGACTGATGATGGGTGAGGATGCTTATTCCCAGATCGAAGAAGTGGTAGCAAGCAATGGTATGGTAAATATTCAGAACTGGATTCTGGATCAGATGGATAAGCCTGTTGGACAGAAAGCTGTAGGATTCTTTGCTGATGCTATCAGAACCATGAACGAATTTAGATATGGATTGCTGTTGGGAATTCGCACAAGATTCTATGGTGTTACATTACTTACGAACCCTCTCGTCTCATTTAGCACGGTAGGTATGCTAGGTATGGGTAGCCCTGTAAAAACCCTCAGAACTATGAAGGCCGGTGAGGATGCTAGAACAGGCATTGACGCCACCGCTGGAGCTACAGGTGCATTGGCTGGTGGAATCGTCGGAGGGGCAGCAGGAGGACCAGTAGGAGCCCTTGCTGGTGCAGTCGGCGGTGCACTTGCGGGTGTAGGTTCTGTTGCTGCAATCCGTGCAGGCGATGCTATGCTAGCCAATACCAAGGGCCCCGGTTCTGTAATGTGGAATAAAATTGCCCACACTGATGCAGCAGGTCGTACCTACACACATGGTGAGATCTGGGAATCAATAATTGGTGGTGGTGGTCTACGCTCAGGTGCAGGCTTTACAATCTCACAGGCAATGATCAATGATACAATGAGAATCTTACCCGAGAAGGGAACCCTTAAAGGTGCAGCATCACAGTTCATGACAACCATGGCTTCCACCTCTAGGGTGGCAGACCAGATGGATATCTTCTTTAGATTAAACACAGCGTTCACTTTGCTAGGTAAGGGTCGTTCTATGGATGAAGCAGTTCAGATTGCCCGCCGTTCGATCTATGACTACGGTGACATGAAGGCTTGGGAGCGTACACTATCAGCTTACTTTATGATTTTTTATTCATTCACCAGACAGCTTACTGCACAGACAATGAGGTCATTCACCTCATACAAGCAGTGGACACGAATGATTAAATTACTTAAATTCCAGAGAGGTATCGAAGGTATGTCTCAGGAGATCATGGGCTACGATAAGACAAGCTCACTTTACATGCCTGACTATACCCTGCCCCGACCTGCCCTGGATCTTAAGCCCGGATTAAAGAATGATGTGTATGGCATGGGACCACTGCTTCCACATTCAGAAGGTATCATTCTCCTGTCCAATCTTCTTTCAGTCAGGGGGATTCCTGAAGAGATTCTAAACCAACTATCTCCAAACATCAAAGTAATTATTAACGCAAATGAACTGCGAATGAGGACCAACCAGTTATCACCGGAGAACGTTGTTCTTCTTAATACAACAAACGCATGGCCTATGCTCGAAGCATATCTGGGCCCTATCAGTGCAGTTCCAGGAATACCTGAGGATGGTGCCGTGGGTGGTTATATTTATAAGTTAACGCCAGAGCAGGAAAGAAAGTACAAAGCTTTGCTCTACACATCAAACCACTTTGGTTCTCAGACAGCACTAAGAGATTGGATGAGAATTCTGGCACCAGACCAGATATATCCATTTAGTGAAATGACCACGGGTCAGCGTGTAGCATTTGCAGGTGGTGCTTACACGCCAGTAAAAACTAGACGACCCCCAGATCAGTTGGTTCGAGAGATTGAGAGATCTATCTCTGACATCAACAGAAGGATCAGACAGCTAGAAGAGCGTGATGAATCAACAAGGGTCAGAGCAGAGAGAGATAATCGCCAATAATCTGATTGACAAACTAACATTTATAGGAGATTAACATATGTCAATAAATACAGTGAGAAGCGTTCAGCTAACAGTGGCCGCGACTACCGCAGGAACCGAGGTGGAGAATATTCTTGGTGGGGTTATCTCATCCAAGAAAGGTATTCTTGACCAGGTTATTATTAGAAATTCAGCGGGTGGTGGAACTGACTGCGATGTGCAGGTACGTTATCTAGCCGGCTCAAGCAATGTAGAAGATTTAGTTTATGACTTTACTTCCGCAACCTATCCTCACATTGATTCAAGCATTAACGCACCTTTTGATACGGGAGCCTCTGTGCAGTTCCAAGACTTGGTTTTTTATGTTAAGCCACAGGCTGACGGCACGCTTGAAGTTAGACTTGATTTTAGAATCATAGAATAAGGAGGAAGTTTATGCCACGCATTATACCAGAAGCATCATCTGATGGCGGTGGTTCAACCATTGACCTTTCTTCGCTTGAATGGGAATACGCCAACCTGACACCTGGGAATGGATATTCTCTTTTCGACCCGGACAATTTAATTGATAGTGTTACTTTTAATCCAACCACAAAGGTTAATAGGATTATATGGAACGCTGTTTCTCCTGGCAGCAGCGCTTACAACATCGGTACAAATTCAGGTGGGCACCGTATGCCTCGCTGGCACAGGCCACTTACAGTTTCTGGTGCTTCAGTGGACCACAATGATTCAGTTATTGTACACCTTCGTCTAGAATATGATGGTGTTTCAAATGACTATAACCAGAGAAGTGCTTGGGGCATTTGCAACGAGCATGATTCTACCGTGCCTGATGATCTCGCAGGTTCCGGTCTTTCTTTTGAAAAAAACGTAGCAGGCTCTGCCTCTCTTATCAGACCGACCTATGGTGGATGGAGCCACGACACTATAACAAGTGCCTCTAATTCAGGCCAGGAATATTCAATTGGATACCACCTCCGCGTTCCGGGTGGTACCGGGGACGTAACCTTCCATACATACGATGAAGTTTCTGGAGGCGACGATATTTATAAAGGTAGTGGTCGAAGGCTTGGTCACAATACCACTGCTCAGACTGGAGACATGTCTTTAATATTCATCGCCGGCACAAAAAGTAATTCTGATACAATTGCCGCTGGAAATGCTACCGGTTTCAAACTTGCACACTTAGCCATTAAGGTTCCAACATGATCAAAATTGATAAAGAATTAATAGAAAAGCAACTGGTCTCGTACCAGGATGAGGACGGCGAAGAGGTTAATCTTGTAGGAATTAATGTAAGCCTACTTGTTGAGGAAAGCTATGCATCGGCTTTGCTAGAGCTATTCAACGAAGAAGACCCTGCTAGCCCTAACGACACAATATCTAGAGACATTGCACGTATGGTGCTTGTCGCACTAAAGAACTTTAATAATCTGTAGGAGAGATAACTATGCCTAGGTCGATGCCTAAGCCGCCAAATTCGATTGATGAGGCGGATGAACTTACACTTGATCACTTTACTTTCAATCCGGCTACGAATAAGCTCGAAGCTGACAAAGCTATTGAGACTACGCTCAATTCTCTTTTTCTAGGTGAGCAGCACAAGATGTCTTCAGGTTCTGAGAACATCTACTTCACAAACCTAACCTCTAACATTAACTTTTTCCCTATGTGGGGTGGGCTGAAAGATCAGGGTGAAGTAGTCAATCAGGATATGAGCGGCGTAATTGTTCCATCAGGTCGCGTGTTCACTGCTTACGGTGTGCTGGCACTAGGCGGAAATCCAGTTTCTGACACTGCCATCGCTTACGATGGGGATAACTACTTCCCTAACAATATCTCAGGCATGGGCATCACCACGGTTGTTGCAGAGGAAGTTGCATCAGACGTTCTTTTAAAATATGAATTGTCTGTTAATGGTACACCAGTGTACGTTCAGTACCTCCAGCACAGTGGGCTTTCTGTTAACCAGCCTCTCTCTTGGACATTCGATCACCCTCTTGATGTCAACGCTGGCTCTACCAACCACGCTTCTATAACAAAGGTTGATTCAGACGACAACAGCCTGGGATTTCTACTGGTCTGTCAAGGTGACGATGGCACAGGTCGCTACCAGACTACAGTTGCGAACCGTGGATACGACGATAAAAATATTGCTTTCGCGGAGGATTTAGATAACCTCGATGTCGTAGGATTCTACGATGTTTATGTAGACCCTACCTTCTCTGGCACATCTGCAGGCACAAGTCTCGCTCCCTTCACCACAGTTCTTGAAGCAGTTAATGCATCAAGCGCAAACGATAAGATTTTTATTAAGGGCATTAATAACGTCTCAGCTGAGATTGTTCTACCGCACAGTCTACACTTCTACGGCATCGATGGTTCTGAGATTCGATGGGCTAGCTACGACGCAGCCAACGGAAGCATTCTTAAGTTCACCGGCACAGATTCTTCACAAAGCTTTACATTTAAAAATATTTCTTTTAAAAATGCGGGAGCATATGGTCTCTACCTAAAGAAGACTGCCGGTGTTCGCATTGAAGACTGTACCTTCACCAATAACGGATGGAACGGTACCGGTCTTAATACTATCCTGGATAGTGCTACCACTGGCATCCTGGGTTACGATAGCTCATCGTTACCACTACAGGCATTCTACGCTGGACCTAACGCATCAAATGGTGGTGCAATGCGCATCGAGGAATGTGTTGCTGTAGAGATTATCGGTAACGTCGTACAGAAGAACCTTCGTGGTATTCGTGTGCAGGACTGTGGTGTTGGTGGCTATGGCTTCATAACACGTAACGTAGCATCTCAGAATATTGAATCAGGAATCTATATCGCTGC
>PDMW01022257.1_pt1 | contig 23150 bp, 30 predicted proteins | sample 1515511 | NCBI WGS metagenome assembly PDMW01 (sample SAMN07343023, study PRJNA328102) | Marine metagenome, whole genome shotgun sequencing project. | biome: marine; feature: bay; material: water; isolation source: viruses from water sample < 0.22 micron filtered, nuclease treated, low... ... | reverse complement strand
CTTCATATGGTGGTTCACATTTTCTTAATGCTTCTACGTTAACCTCAATCGGTTCACTTGCAGCTGAGATTGTCCAAGTCTCAATTTTACGGACATAAATTTTTTCACTCATTGTTTTTATCTATTAATTGTTTAAAATTCCTTTACCTAAAATCAACGGTGAACCATCTTTATGTTTGAATATACGAAAATGATTCTCACGTTCAATTACTATCGGTGTTACTTTTTCAAATGTTTTTTTGTAATGTTTCATTACATAGTCAACAACTTTCTGTTCGGTTTCTTTTTGCAATTCTTTTTCCATTTCTTTTTTATTTAATGTTTACAACAAAATTAAGCAAAAAAAAGGAGGGAGTCAAACTCCCTCCATAAAATTATCAAAGTTTTTTTCTTAGAAATTATATCTCAAACTTGCGTTCCATGTACGACCGAAACCGAACCATACAGAGTTAGCAGTATTAATACCTTTCCAAGTATCATCACCATCTTCAGCGTGGATACTTGTATTAGACTCAGCGATGTATACTGTGTTCAATAAGTTGTTTACATTCAAACGTAATGTCCAATCACCCAATCTTGAAGTAACACCTAAATCAACCAATCCGTAAGAAGGTAACTTAACAGCACCTCTATTGTCAGGTGTGTAGAATTCTTCATCAATGATTGAATAGTCAGCATATAAACCATCTACTAAACGTAAACCTAAATCTACACTTGTTGATTTGACCAATTTATAATCTGCAGTGAAGTATGCTGTAGTCTGAGCCGCGTCACCCACCTTAGCACCTTTCAAGTACAATGTACCTTGACCTACTTCTTGTTGATTATCATCAAACAATGTCGCTGAGAAATCTTTTGTATATCTCCAATCACCGAATGAACCCATTGCTTTCAATCTCAACTTATCAGTTGCGTTGTAATCTGCTTCAATCTCAATACCATTGTGACGTACATCAATGTCTCTAAACTGTGCAGTACCATCAACACCGTTAGCGTTACTTAAAGATACAGTTTGAAATCTATTACCCCATGTTGTTGAGTAAGCATTTACGTTAATACGTAAATCTCTTGTGTTATAACCATAGCCCGCTTCGAAAGAAATAATCTCTTCGTTTTCTAAGTCTTCGTTGATGTTGTTCGCATATGATGGGAACACAGCACCAAACTGAGCTTGACGAGATATGTAACCAGCATTCATGAAGAAGTTAGATACGTCAGTAGCATTATAGTTAGCACCACCTTTTAGGTAACCACCTAACAAGTTAGCCGTCTCAGAGATAGCGTTACCCGGTTGGTCAAAGTAGTCCTCACGTTGAAACGATTGATTAGAAAGACCACCTTGAAGTACTACGTTGTACGTGTTGTCAGAGTTATACTCCACAAGACCGTTAAGACCTTGCCACCCAACATTACCTACGTTGTAGTAATCAATCTTAGGTCCATTCAATCCAGTCGATGTAAATGGTGTTGCTCCAATTGTGGTTTCAATAATCTGACCACCTGAATTTCTATTACCCGTTGAATAATATCCGTCAAGACCCATCAAGTTGTTTACTGTACGGTAGTGGAAACCTTTATAGGTTCTCAAGTCAACACCAATAGATGTTCTGAAGTTACCGAACTGTCCTTCTAAATTAGAGATACCACCAACCCAGTTGTGTGAGTTCATAGACGCTCTACGAATTAATACCTCACGGTTTACATTACTATCACGGAACCCATTAGAACCAATCAACGCCCCATCAAATCCTGAGATATCACCTGTATACCCGTCAGTAGTTGATTGGTTGTTAGCAACAACCGCATCATAATCAATAGTACCATCCTCATTACGTGAACCTCTACCATTTTCTATATAGTGTTCGTATAAATCCTTACGGAAAGGAAGAATATCTGCCTCAGCGGAACGATAGTTGTTACCACGAGGACCAGTACCACCACCACGTCCAGCAGAACCGTACAATGATGTAACCAATTTCAAGTTAGAATTGATTTTCCAATCCCAGTTGAAAGTAGCCAATGGTTTGTTGTAGAAGTTTCTTCTCATTGAGAATTCTTCACCACCCAACGTACCACCGTTTGTGTTCCAACGACGGTTGATTTCACCACCGTCACCTTTGAATCCATTGTCATCAGTAAAGTATTGGTAGTCACGAATACTTACCCACACATCACGTTGGTGGTGCCATTGTCCAGCACCTAAGAACGTAAAGTTCAAACTATGGTCAGAACCCTCAGGGGCATAACCGATAGCCGCAAAATAGTTATAACCCTCACCTGATGTGTTGTTAATATAACCATTACCCATCCATCTACTCAAAAGGAATGACGTTGCCCATCCTTTATCGTTTTTACCTGAGTTGTAAACTGCAGATGTCTTGAAGTAACCATCGTTACCTACCATCTGTGATAAAGAACCACCTTCTTTTTTGTCAGCAGCCTTTGTAAAAATAGATACCGTACCACCTACAGATGGGACAGCCAATTTAGACGCACCCAAACCTCTTTGGATTTGAATACCTGAAGCTACATCAGTCAAACCTTGCCAGTTCGACCAATATAGTCTACCATTTTCCATATCATTAACAGGTTGACCGTTGATAAGGAAAGATGTGTTAGTTTGGTCGAAACCACGTAATGATATACGTGAATCACCATAACCACCACCTTGCTTAGTAGCGTAAACACCAGGAGTGGTGTTCATAATCTCAGGGAACTCTAAGTTACCTGTCTTCAAAGAAATCTCAGATGGAGAAATCGTTGATACCGCAATTGGTGTCTCGCGAACCTTTGCAATGTCAATCACCCCCGACGTAACAACAACTTCATCCAAAGTTTCGAAGTTGAATAGGGAATCTACAGACTCAAGTTTTTCGGCTTCTTGAGCAAAAGCACTATTCACTGTTAATAATGCTCCAGTGATGAAAGCCAATAAATTCAATTTTTTCATTTTAAATTATTTTGAATTATTTATTATAAAAAAAACCGAAGTGTGTACTCCGGTTCTTATTATACAAGTTAATTACCTCATACATTGATGAGGTTCCATTGGTTAGGGTATTAATCGTTTTACCTTCCTTGACCACGATATTTGTTTTTGTTAATTGACGTGTCATTCTTAGAAATAATTCCATGACGAGAGTTTTGTGTGTTATGTATTGTTTCAACGGAATTAAATTTTACCATTTTTATTTGTCTTATCTTAACACTACAAATATATACAAATAAGTTAGACAAATACAACCCTTTAGAAAAAAAAGTCAAAAATGTCATCTTTTACGTCCTCAGTGTTATCCCAGACCAATCTTTTTTTGTTCCAATAAGATTGTCTTTGTATTATTTTACCATTTGGAAACTCTTTTTTCATCTTAGGTAGTTCAATTACCCTCAACTCACTTAACCTCTTTATACGGTTATTCATCTCTTCTAAAACGTAGTTCCAATTAGAACTTAAGGTGTTATTGAAACGACCTAATGATTGTACATTTAATGGTTCACTCCCTTTGAAATACTTATACTCCACTGTCGCTCTTTCTTTACCATGTATACTACCTTCACGAATAGACACAATAAAACAATTAGATTGTTCAATATACGTTCTTACACAGTTTTTTTGATGACTACTTTCTTCGTTGTACTGCTCAGTAGTTGTTAACAACACGGGATAGTAATCTAAATGTGGTCCAATGATTGGTAACTGAATCTCATTAACCATCATTTTAGAGTATTTTCTTTTAATCTTACCTTTCCTATAACTCTCTAATAAAATAACCCACTCATTGTGTTCATTATCAAATTGTGACTTTGTTCTCGCTCTAAACTTTACATTCACATCATACTTTAACAAATCTCTTTTGAACCTAAGATGGTCATTAATTATTGAAACCAATGCATCTTCTACTTTTATGATATCACTACTTTCAGTTTTACTACCATAGTCATTGATGAAGTCGACTAAACACCTTTTCTCTATATTTGATAACTCAACTTCAGGTATAAATGGATTTTCCCCTATAACATTATTTTCTTTATCACGTATTAATTCAAGACACAACATATTAAAAAAATCGACACCGAGTAATTCATAAAAGAAACTAAGTCCGTAAAAGTTCACATTATTAGATGAATTCAACATCTTACGAATTTTTTTACCTTTATATCCCTTATCTTTCATAAACGCATCAACCACTGAGTCTGTCTTCTTTAATAATGACTTTTTAATCGATATTGTTAAGAACTTACCAGGATTATTAGGTAACTTAAAGTTATTAGACATATAATAATATCTAAAATATTCATCAACCACTGTGCTCATATCCCCAACCACTTTACCAATACCTAAAGTATCATTAAAAATATCAATAGCATTCCAAAATATTTTCCATCCGTGTTTGGTATCCATAATCATTGCATTGTTCCCTGATAACGATACTTCGTTAACATTATTAACTATTGAGGATAATATCCCCTGAATATGACTCCAGTTATTGGTCCTAACATGTTTACCCCGAATCTTTTTCTTTGATGTACTCACACTTCCACTATAAAAGTTCCTATACTTCTTGCTGTAAGTGATATACTGCACCTGTTTAGTAGTACCAAAATACGTTGTACCCACCTTTCTACCTTTTGAAAAATTATAAATCTTGAGTGATACAGACTTTTCATTTTCCTCAACAACAACTGTAACTCTATCAATATAAATCCCTTTGGTTTTATCAGGATAATATTGTTTAAGTTCCTCTTCATTCTTAAGGACTATCTTTTGTTTCTTTCTCCAATAACTACCTTTTTTGTTTAAATTAAATGAGTAATAATCGTCTACCTCCCCATAGTCAAATTCACAGGTATCATAATAAGTCCACATCCATATGGTCTCATCTTGATATTTGTATAAAGGTGTTTTCATATATTTTTATTTACCTAAATAATAGGTAAAAAAAAAGAGGGAGACAACTCCCTCTTATTAACATTATATTACACCACCATAGTAGTTTTTATTAGTCACCCATAGTTGATAACCCCTTCGTAATAATTCTCGACTAAAAGATATGTCAAAATCATCATCAGTATAAATACCATTACCTTTTTGATACATACCAATTAAGTCTGTAATTACATCACTTTTGAACATTATAATACCTGTTATATACCCAACGCTAAAAGTATCTTTAACGTCATAATTTCTAATTTTATTTTGTTGTTCTGATTCAACATTATAACCGTCTTTATCTGTCCTAAACCAAAAATTAACCCAGTCAGTACCCTCACTGACAATCATTGGTGATATTATATTCTTACCCTCAGATATTAAATACTTTATTGAGTCCCTATTTCTAAAGACGTAGTTACAGTCTAAATTAATAACGTAGTCCACATCATATTTTAAACTTTCGAATAAAGACAAATTCCTTTTTTCCGCATTGTTTAGTTTAACATAATGTTTTTTAACACTCTTATAAAGGTCTTTGAATTTTTCAATAAATCTATCAACTTTATAGTGATGATTATCATCATCAAAGAATATTTGTATTTCTATTTTTTCTTTTGGGTGGTTAAGGTATCTAATTTGGTCAAATACTTGGTCAATATCCGAAACATTAAAATCTAAAAATAAATTTAACAATAATGTATAATCACCACTATCAACTTTATCCTTTACAAATATTTCATTATAAATTTCACCTAACTTATCTTTAGTAATTGAAGGTCCGTTACCATGTATTATTGACGGGAATGTTTTAGTCACTTCATTGTATACACGTCCGTCTTTTATAACAACGTCATCGGTTGCTAAGTTTAATGTTTGAAATATATTTTGGTCATGGTCTAATATCATTTCACTATTAGTATCACCATTACCATTTCTCTTAACTAACCACCCATTATTATTATACTTAGACCAATTCTTCAACTTATAGGACGGTAAGACATCTTCAATTGTGTCACCTTTAAAATCTCCCTCATTAAAATCGACAATCAGTATCACCTCTTTAAAAGTATTAGCTAACGCCTCATATAAACTAATATTTTCATATTTTATATCATATATAAATAACACATCAGGTTTGCGAACCAAATTATCAACACTATCAACAACCTCATCGTAAATATACTTAATATTATATTCACTATTTAATGCAGTGATATACTTAAAATGCGAACCAAACAAAATACCATATCTACCGTTTAATGGATTTAAATCACATAAAACATCTTTTACATCATATTTTTCTCTTAAATGTTTTAATATGTCATTTTCAAATTCACCGTAATCAACATTATCAATAGTTGTTTTATCGTGATTAAGATAGTAATCAGTGTAGTAACCTTGGTCATCATCAGACTTATTTATGTCAATATCAATCATTTTTTTTATGTGATTACCATAACCCATAAATCCACCTGAATTTAAAAACTTATACTCACCATCAACAATAGGATATCTATCAGATAACTCCTGATTTGGCCAACAGGTCTTTTCCGCACTAAAAACCAATGGACGGTTAAACTCCCTGAACTTACGTATTATATTGTTTGGTGTATCGTTGAATATTACATCATACGAATCAGAAAATAAGATTATAGTATTCTCTAAATCATCCCATTTATTAATCTCATCCCTTAAATAGATTATCTTTTGAGCACCACCTGGTTCTAACAACACACCATTCTCTGCACGACCACTCTCCCACTTATCACCTAAACCTAAAATAATATAAGGTATGTTGTTTTTAGTACAACTATCCTCGAACCTATCTAAGTTTTCATTTCTGTCTGTTGCAACAGTAATAACGATGAAACGGTCAATACCGTCAGAGTATATGTTTTTAATTTTGTTGTAGATTCCCATAACGATGTTTTATGGAAAAAATAAGAATAATTTTTAATTAAGAAATATTTTACCGTAGGAAGTTTCAAAGTAGGGCTCAATAATTGATTTAATCTCTTCCTTTGGTTTAGGTGTAATATTATTTAAATTAATTACCACACTAATAATTTGTTTTTTAGTTAATTCAATTTCTTCACCGTTTTTGTGATTTTGAAACACCACCTTTTCTACCTCATCAAAAAACTCATCTGGGTCTGCCTTACCAATTAAATTGGTTAACTCATTTGGGTTTTCATTAAAAAACTTTTTAAAGTTACTTATATAAATTTTAACATCAACATCCATAAGTGCAATTTAATAAAAAACAGGACAAAAGTCCTGTTTTAATGTATTTTTTATTTTGAAATAAAAACACCCTGTTCTGCTAACTTCTCAACCGCTTCAGGAATTTGTAGTTGATTATTACCTTGAATGTTAATTACTTTCAAGTTCGGAAGTAATGCGACCTCTTCAGGAATTGTCTTTAAGTTTGGGTTATTAGGAATTGAAAGGAACTGTAAGTTATCCAATTGACCAATAGACTTTGGAAGTGATTTTAATATACCTTCAAAGTGTAGAGCCATCAAGTTTTTATATTCACCCAATTGCTCAGGAATTTCTAATGCCAATTCTTTTATATCATCATTTCCGTAACCTCTACTCGATTTTGTAAAATCAAAAGAACTAATATCTTTTGGTAAGTTTTGGAACAACTCATCAAACCCATATAGTGCAACATACTTAGATGCCGCATCTCTTGGGTAATCAATATTCACCTTCTTACCGTCCATTGAAGTCATTCCTTTTGAAAACTCAGGTTTAAATGTTTCTTTTAACTCAGGGTTATCATTTAAGAACTTAACCAAATCAATCTGACGGTCATTGATATCCATAAACTGATTTGTTGGGAAGTGGAATTGGTATCTTTCTTTTGGGAGACCCGTCTTCTCAGCACTTTCATCACTATTTTTCAAAACAACATATAATGGACCTTGTTTGATGTAGGTATTAAAATAACTTAAACCAGGTGCCGATGTACACCATCTTGTCTCTTTATTATAACCACCAAAGAAACACGCCGCATCCTTACCTAACTGTCCTTGGTCATCAATTCTAACTACTGACCATTCAGAACCTTTATATACTGGGTCAGAGCCAGGATAATCAAAAGTCTTAGCTGCCTCCTTCTTGTCTTCTTTAGTACCTTTTGTTTTCTCCAATGAGAAATCTTTTACCAAATCAAACAATGAGTCAATACCAAGTTTATTGATGTCTCTTTTTTCTCTATCTATCTGTCTTTTGAAACGGTCAAACTTCTCTAAGTCTTCAGTAGTCTTATACAAATCCTCGAAGAACGTATTTTGCATCGACGTAAGTTCACCCTTATAAGCTGGTGTACCATACTCGGCATTACTCTCAGCCTTCTGGTTTAGCTTATTGTATTGTTTCAATAACCATTGAACGTATGTACCCGCTTTCTTGATTTTATCCCCATCTCTACGAGTTGTAGGGTCAGCCAAAACCAACTCATCAAATTTATCTAAAGACATTCTTGGTGGGATAACTTTATCATCCTTTTTCTTTGGCTTAGTGAAACGGTCTTTCAAGAGCTCATATCTCCCTTGCTCTAAAATTACATTTCTTACTATGTTACTAAACTTAATTGCCATAATATTGTTTTTTACTATAAATATAGTCAGTTATTAAAAGATACTGTTTTAACACCCCACAAATATACAATAAAAGTCAATTAACCCACCAAAGAGTCATCAATAATATCAGTTAAAGTATAATTCATAATTAATAGTTCAGTCCCTTTTGATTGTGCCTTACCACTACTAGCACCCGCAGCCTTTGCAAAATCTTTAGTTGCCCACACATATTCGTCTTTTGGAAACCATTCACTTAATAAGTCAAAGTCATAGTAAGATAACGAGTACCTACTCTTAACCTCAGACAATACTTTGGCTAGTCTTTCATGGTCTTTTCTATCAAAATCATGATTTGAATAATAATTTTCAGTCTTCCAATAAGGTGGGTCTAAGTAAATATATGTCGTTGGTGAGTCATACTTTTTAATTACGTCTTCAAAGTCCATATTCTCTACGTGTGTTACCGCCAAAAACTTATTAACCCACTTCTCATTTTTCAACTTATCACGGAAAGTTAGAAACTTAGATTTATATTTACCCTTTAGGTCGATAAATTTAGAGGTCTCAGGTTTACTACCACTGAATACTGAAGTAAGAATGTATGCATATTTAGCTGCAACATCATAGTCAGGACCATTTACCTCAAATCCATCAGCAAAGATTTCACTCTGAAACTGTTCAAACTGTGTACGATAGATATCGGGTGTTGGAAACTCTCCTCTCTGTTGACAAGAAATAGACTCAACAGCCTTCAATAAGTCCTTTGGGTTCTGTATACATTGAAATAAATTATAATTTAATGGATTGAAATCATTATACACAACCCTTTTAAGGTTTGGGAACTTCTCCATATCCATATTATAGAAACACCAAAACATACCACCGAATGTCTCAACATATGTTTCCATATCTTGTGGGTAATAATCTATAATCCATTTACCAATTCTACTTTTTCCTCCTATATAACTTAACATATTTCTTCGTTTTAAACAAATATAGTAAATAAAATTGTAAAAGGCAAATGTTATTAATAAAAAACCCCTCCGAAGAGGGGTCTTTTTTGGTTACTTTTGGATTTTACTCATAACCCAGGCCTTTAATATGTCCCAGTTACGTGTAGCAAATACACCGAATGAGAAACCTGCCCAAATTTTGTATCCCATAGCCCATAAGACTAAACCGATAAGAAGACCTAAAATACCTTCAACACCGTTTGATACAATCCAGTTTTTACATACCGCAAAAACCATTTTAATAAAGTCTAATACTTTTTTCATAATAGTACTGTTTTACAGATAAATACTCCAAAACCTCAGAATGTTGATTTCTTAGATATTTATTGTTAAGTTATTGTAAATAAACCATTAAATAAATGTTGTTATGAAAAACCTTATGTTAATTTTAATGTTATTGTTCGGACTATCCGCATACTCACAAACTATGGAAGTAAGTGATTGGGATAACAATGGTATTTTAGAATTTGTAAAATACTCAAAGGACGGTATCATGGTGGAAAAAGGTAATTTACTAAATGGTAAATACCACGGTAATATTTACTCCTATTATGCAAACGGAGTTATTAAATCAATTTCAAGATTTAGTAATGGAGTTAAAGAAGGGACTTGGAAGTTGTATAACACTAATGGTGATATAACACATGAGATTGTTTATGAAGACAACAGAAGAGTTCAATCTTCAATTACACGTTATTTCGAATAACAGTTCTTATAAGGACGACATGAAGCTTTCTGAGAGAACCCCATATCTCTACACGATGTCTTCTCACAATAAGATTTACTCATCTTACCTTCAGTAATCTCAGTAATACCCTCTTTATATTTGTCTTCAATATAATCCTTTATTTCATTAATAGTAGAATACAACATACTTAAGAAACTATTCCACTGCTTTGGATTATATCTCTTTAGTAACCCTAGTAAGTGAAGTACGTGAGGTAACTCTTTGTCATTAACCTCCTCAGATGATATACTATACATTGCCTTTTTAAAAATTTCATCACCCTGTCCACTCTTAGCAAAAAAGGATAATGCACTGTCTAAACTATCCATCAACTCTTGTTTTGTATATCTTCCAACCATCTCTTTATATTCATTAACCAATCCCTCCAGTACCTCATTTGTATACGCTCTGAATTCAAATGGGTGTCCATAATACTTCTCTGTGTCTGATGGAGTATAATCACCAATCTTTTTTTGTGAAATCTTTGATGTGGTATTCAAATCCATTAAATGTTGCACCTCATGGTATAATAAATTATAAATTGACTTTCTTGATGGAACCATAGACTCTTCCGGATTAATCACAATAAATACATTATATAGATTTCTCTCTTTATTGTTATTGATTGGAAATACCGCTGCCTGATTTTCAAGCTCACTCAAATAGTATACAGGTACCATTGAGTAATCACCTGTCGAATCTTCAACATAAATTTGACCCTTTTTAGGGTTCTCATCATCTTTATTCTTCCAGGCATTAAAAAGTATATCAGACATATACTCTAAATCAGATTTAGTTCTAGGGTGTAGTTTAACCCTTTTAGAGGTCTCAACTATTAAATTTTCTCTATACTCTCTTAAAACTTTTCTTATTATATTTTCCATAACACTATAATTATACTATTATAAATATACTATGAAACAAAAAGAAGAAACAGGGTGTAAACAATGTAAAAACAAACTAAATGGTACACAAACCGTAATGGTGGTATTATCTATTTATATATTTTTATCATCCATTTATGGTACAGTAAAACTATTTGGTTTAGTTAAAGATTTATTCTGATAAATCTCTAAATACCCCTAATTTAATATATAGGTCTCCTGTATTATTTTGTATTTTATAACCCTTACCCCTAACTCTTAATGGTTTGTCCGTATCTAATTTATCAGGTAATGGAATACTAATCTTAGTATCAGGGTGAGGTATTTCTATTTTTTTAATAGTTGAAAACTCATTTACGTTTAATTTAGTTGTATAAACCATGTCGTTGTTAACTTTTTCAAACCCATCGTGTTTTATCATATTAATTTTAAGGATTAAATCTCCAACACCCCTATTCGGATAAAAATCACCTTTATTTGGAACACGTAAGAAATCCCCACTATCCATATTTTTTGGTATGTTAGCCCTTAATGTCATAATACTAGGTTTAGTCTTTTGACCACCACACTCATAACAAGGTCTAACAATGTTATAACCCTCTCCTTGGCACTGAGGACAATCGACATCTACAACCTGTGTAAACATACCACTACCAAATTTCTGTCTTACTCTACCATGTCCTTTACATTGACCACAAACCTCTTTATCACCACCAGTACCACTACAGGTCTCACAACCAACTCTAACCTGATAACTCAATTCTTTTTCAACACCAAGATAAGATTCAATAGGTGTTATATCGACATTAATTATTTTGTCGGGTGACTTAGGTTTCCTTCTTTGAGTTTGTCCCTGTCTTTGTTGATTAAACATATTAAAGAAATCATCCATAGAACCACCACCACCATTAAATGGGTTAGGGTTATCATACTGACCTTTCTTATTCACATCACCTAACGTATCGTAAGCCTCAGCAATTTCTTTAAACTTATCAGCCCCCTCTGGGTTTACATCAGGGTGATATTGTTTAGATTTTTTTCTATAGGCTTTTTTTATTTCGTCAGGAGACGCATCTCGAGAAACACCTAATATGTTATAATAATCTTTCATGGATAACTATATAATTGTATTATTTAAGAATAAGAAAAAGAGACGAATAATCAAAGGTTACTCGACAGAAAGTAATGCTCGTCAAAAATTTGATACATTACTAAAGAGTAATGATGTTTTATTCCCTGTTGAGTATGAAAATGCCGAGTACTGTATTCATGAATTAGGTCTATTAACCACTCAACGTGATTTCCAACTACCTTTATTCTATACCGATGACTTTGGAAGAAATGAAAAGGTGTTTGTTGATGGTGAAAGTAGTTATACCTTCTTAGAAGTCAAAGACTATCAGTTAGAGGAGAAAATATATGATTGGCAAACAGATAGTAAAATCGAAATGCAAAAACTCATCTATGATTACTGTCCGATAAAAGAAATGAAAAGTATATCAACATTAAATAATAAGATTATTATACAAATTAATGATGATTTTAAACTTTTTTCTTTAAAGAATATAGATGATGCTCAACGAGCACTTAAAGTAATGGAAAAGTATTTTATAAGAAAAGGTCGTAAAGACGCTATATTTGTTAGAGATATATCTACGACTCAGCGTAAGTGGTTGTATGATGTGTTAGAAAGAAATGGGTTTGACCGTAAAAAACTTTACCGTCAACATACTACTTACTCAAAACGAGTGTAAATTCAATACCTGAAATATTAATTATTAATTGTTCACCACTCACATCTCTTGGGCTGAAAGTGTTAATAATATTTCGGTAATCTTCAGGCTTTAATTCGACAACCACTGAAACATTACCTTTGTTAAAAATTGAATTATCAAATATTTCAGATATCTCTGCCAGTTTTGTTAATTCATCCCTAAAGTTTGTTTCAGTCTTTGCCACAACGTATATTTTTTTTCCACAACAGGCGTGTTCTTAATTTGAACTGGGTCAATTTTCTTAATCTGATTAATGAAATTAACCTTCGACTTCTTCTCCTCTTTCTTGTCTTTGATTTTCTCCTTCTGAAGCCAATTCACCATTTCCTGCAGATTCTTGTCCATCTTCTTCCTCTAATTTTGTTTCTAATTCTAATGTGGTATTATCGTTAATTTCAAAAATTAATCGTTTTAACTCATTCACATCCTTTGACTCAAACATACTTTTCAATTCTTGAATTTTATGTTTAAATAATTTTTCCTTTTCCTCTTTTTCTTGATTGTACTTAATAACACCATTAATACAGTTCTCAACCTCATTTACTAAGTTAACCTCATTTTTAACAACAAAAGAATAAAGTCTAAAATTAGGTCTATCACTATTGTCCTGAGTTAAAACTTCAATGTTCTTGGTATACTTCTTAGGTATACCCCATGAATCTTTGAAATATATGTCAAAAGATATGAAATCTTTTAAATATCTTAACGATTTGAGGTATTGTTTAGTTTCTTCTGTAAAATTTGAAAAAATCATATTAACGATATAATATATGTTATCACGTAACTGAAAAATAACCCATTAATGAGTAATTCTCTGTTGGTTAAATTTAATGGTTTAGGTGGGTCGGATAATAAGGAACTAATGAAGTTAACAATAGTCCTTATTATACCCAACAATGAAAAAATGAATATGAATGTACTAAAGTATGTTAGTAATTCTATAACCATTATAGTGTTTTTTTGTGTTCAAGAATTTCACCTCTTAAATCTTGTAATAATGATTTTAATTCTTGTGCTGTTTTTCTAGCTCTAGTACCCGCAGATTTATTACCTGCAAAAAATTTGTTAGCATCTAATGATAATGTTTCAACGTGTGCTTTGATTGTTTCTAATGTCTCCATTTTAATTTTAATTTTAATTTTTTTATTACTCAAAATGTAATTTTTATGTGCTGATAGTAAAGCCAAACCATAAAAATTAATTTTGTAATGACCTCTCTAAAACCTTATACATGTCAGTATACATTTCAATATCTGACTTAGTAAAGACTCTATCCATGTCAAAAAGTTGTGTTAAGAAGGGTTCTATTGATTCTCTAACTTCTACATCTCTTTGGTCATAATATACTTCAAAAAAGAAACTTTCAAAATAATCGTAGTCATTATTCTTAAACTTAAATCTTATATTTTCTTTTTCAAAATTAGTAATTGTCTTAATCCAACACCATTCAAAATGACCTTTTTTATCTTCATAAGACATACTTATATTAGTTTCTCTACCATTGGTATTAATCTCCCCAAGATATGTCTCCTCTATAAGGTATAGTAGCGAAAAACAAAAGTCCTCAAACAATTCTGAATACTCTTTTTGTATATTGTGTGCGCGGAACCATAAATCCACATCTGATTTATCCATAGGCTTTGTTACCCAATTAAAAAAAAAGTCCATCCCTTCTTTCATATAAGAAAGATAAGATGGACTTCTTTAAAAGAAATATTAAAGTTTTTTTACTGTGTTTTAAAGTTATGACCTAATAATGATTTCATTCTATCGATATCCTCATTAATTTTCTTTTGTGTCTTATCCTCAGTTCCTTCAGACAATGCTGACATCACTTCGTCAGGTGACATTGCCGCCTTATCACTTTTAGATTTACCAGCAACATCCTCTACAGGTTGTACTGCTTTGTTGTAAGATTGTTTCTTCAACTTAGCTAACCAATTCTTCTTACGTCTGTCGTTAACCTTTTCGTTAGCATCAGTAGCAACCGCATTTGCATATTCCTGTGAGTTACCTGTCTTTGAATCACCTAAGATGTTCATTTCAATCCAATCTTCGTTAGGTTTTATAGCATCATAATCCAAGTTTTCCATACCACCCGAACGAGCAATTTGGTCAATATACTCTTCAACTGCGTCAGATGCGTGGTACTTCATACTCAAGTCCTCACCCATTTCACCATTTCCTTTAGGGAAATCTTTAGGGTCTTCTTCATAAACTTCGTTAGAACCAACCTTAACGTAGTCTTTCATTTTTTTGTTAACGTCCTTCATTGCTTCGTCGTTAACCTTCTTAGAATCTTTCAATACTTTTTCAGTATCTTTCATTCCTTTAGCTTCTTTTTCTTCCATAACCAGTCTTTGGATAAGTTCAACCATTTCTGATTCAGTAAGTGTTATGGTCTTTTTAGTTGACTCATTAACTTCATCTTCCTCTCCTTTAACAGGGTATGTTTTACCATCAACCTCAAAAGAATCTTCACCCTTCTCAATTGCTTCGGCTCTTGCAGCACTGAAAGCGTTTCCTTCTTCCATTTCCTCTTCGTCCATTTCTTCTTCCATACGTTGTTTTTGGATGTCTGAATCGACACCTACAACTTCAGAATCACGTCCGTCAAACTCGTCTCTTTCTTCAGGCATTTTACCCATGTCTTCTGAAACCGCATCAACAGCCTCTTCTACTTTTTTTGACAATTCTTCATTTAAGACCTTGTCAACAATTTTATTTATAGTTTTTTCAATATTCATAATATTTCTTTTTATAATAAATATACGTGATTATCTAAATCTCGCATATGGATTTATTCTAATACTTGAAAGGTACATACCCAAACTTGTCATAACTCTATTAACATATTCCATATTATGCATAATAGCACTTTCAACTGGGTCACCTCTGTAAGATTCTTCTTCTTCCTCTGGCGGTAAGTAACGAGAAATCATTTCATAAAATTCAACAGGTACACTTTGACCTTTGTATTTCAAATCAGATAATTCTACCCATAATTCAGCATATTTACTATTACCAAAATCATAATCACTAGCCTTACCAAAGAATCCACTAATCTTACCTTCAGGACCAACATCAAGAATTTTTACCTTACCCGATAAACCATTATTAGCATTAAACTCAAACTCCTTATCTTTCAACTCTTTGAGGAGAAATTGAGCCTTTTTATCAGGAACCGTTTCTAACCATTCTTTTTGGTGTTCCTCACTACTCTTTGGTTTATAATCGTCTGGAAATTCAATAGTCACTATTTCACCGTCCTCTTGTTCTTGGATATATCCTAATTCCTTCGCTATGATATTTCTAACAACGTACTCTTCAACATTTGTCTTTTCAGCAGTATTCGAAACGATTTCCTTTACTATCTCTCTTTCAAAGAACTCTAACGCATTTATATCCCCCTGATTACAGTACGGAAACTTAGAACATTTCTTCTTTACCTTAACATACTTACCACCTTTACCTCCAAACTTTGGGAAGTTCTTGTCTCTAACAGACCTTAACTCCTTCTCCACTGTGTCAGGGTTAGATAGTTTTAATGGGTCTTTCTTAGGACCTCCGAATGGTGCGTCATATACACCGGCTGATGCCGATGTTGTTGCTTCAGTAGCTTCACCACCAGTCTCCATACCCTCTAACTTAGTATAATATTGTGGGTCCTCATATAAGTGGTCTAAGGCTATTTCAATTGCTACCATCATTTCAGACGTATGTTCCATCTCATGTTTTACCCCATCACTAAACTCATTATAAAGTTCATCGACGGACATCCCATGCATTTTAGCTACACCCATAATGTCCATACCATCGGCCTTACCACCTTTAATCTTATCCTCATTAACGGGTCCACCCTCAGGTTTCGTAGTTAACTTAGACTCAGTACCTGGTTGGAACATTGTATTTTTCTTTGGTTCAGAAAATAATGGGGCTTCAAAACCGCCAGCACTACCAGCACCAGTAGCTTCAGTAGTTTCACCGTTTTCATTTCCTTCGTCCTTAACAATCTTCATTAAAATCTGATTTAGAACATCCGAGGATTTCTCGGTTGTTTCTTCCTCAACTTCTTCCTCAGCCATATTCTTAGCTTTAGTCAAACTGATAAAATTATCAGTAATAGAATCATTACCACTTAACGAGGTCATGTTCTTTGAGAATGCCTTCTGCAAACTCGTTTTAATCATATCTTTAAGTTCTTGCTCGTTCAATTCCATTACTTCACTGATTTTAACGTTGGTTCCCAAAAACTTCTACGGGTCCACATAATTTTATAGAACTCACGCATTATCTTAACAACAATATCATTTATATCTCCCTGTATTTTACCCCTCTGAATTTCCTTCTGAATGGTTTTAATCATCTTGTCCTCAAATTGTTTTAATGTGTTAGAATCCATGAAATTTTTTATTTCTTTTCTAATCATCACTTCAATCTCTTTCTTATCTGAATTTGTAAGTGCCATTATTTACCTATTTTCCAATACATACGACCTGATAACACTGGTTGTAAATCTTGATTCACACCCAACCCTAAACCGAACATATTTTTTTGTTTATTTTTATACATAAATTCACCACCCAAATAATTAAGTTGGTCTTTCTTTCCTTGGAGACCTATACCCCAATAAAACTCTCTCTTATTGAGATATATTTCTTTTGTTATGGTTGTTGTAGGTATTTTAATGTTCGACACAAAACTTCTACTTAAAATACTATTCATCGTTATAGTATCATTTAAAACTAAAAAACCTAACGTATCTAATGTTAGGGTGTCCACATAACTATATTTTGAATAGTAATCATTTAATATCATCATCGTATCCACATCTGATGGTACTGTATCGTGTTCAATAACCACCTTTGTTCTCCATTTTGGTACATACTCTGTCTGTACAACCTCAACAGTATCCCATTTAGTCTCTATAGTTACAATAACCTCTGGCTCTACCACAGGTTTTTTTCTACTACATTGATTTTGGAATAATAGTATTACCGCCAAAACGACGATTAATATTGATTGTATTGAACTTAGATATTTCTTCATCACTCTTCTGTAGAATCTATATTTTTAGTTTTCTTTCTTTGTGATAATACTTTCGCCCATTTAGACTTAAACTGCTCATAGTAAGATGTTAATTTATTAATTAATTCTATTAAAGAATCGTCTAATTTAATCATATCACCATTAACGTACACTCCGTTATTTTCACCTATCGAATAGAAAAATTCTAAATCAAAGTCAATCACCTTACCACTCCATTCAACATTATTTGGATAGATGTGTAAAGTACCGAAGTCTGATAAATCAGATACTTGTTCAACAAAATCATCCATAGTCTCTTGAAACGATGACTTCTCTTCTGTCGATAACTCTAATTCTTGTTTATCTTTACCATGTAATGTAACGATACCACCAGATACTCTATAAGATTCGCTCTTATCCTCTTTAGGTGTTGTTTCAATATCAATTTCATCTTCAATGTCGGCACCAATATTTATAGGTTCATCCGTCAAGTCGGTTACAACCTTTTCTTCTTGTTCATTGAGTAGACCCATTCTTTTTAGTGTCTCTCTCGATTCTTTTAAGTTTTCTTTACCTAACATCCTCTTAGATGCACTAAGTAAAGATTTCATTTCATCATACTGATTCATCTTCTAATACTTTTAAAAATTCTTCATAGTCAAAAGCTGGACTTAAATCTGTTACATCACTAGTGTAGTTACTTCTTGAAACTATACCTTCATATAATTCGACATTATCCACCTTTACATTATGACCTATACAGGTCTTTGGTATATCAAACATATCACATAAATCTAAACATAATTCCTGTACAGATTTCATCTGATATTCAGTATACGGGTCCCAAAAAAAGTTACCCCTCCACTTCCTGTTATACACATCTTTACTATAAATATTACCAATCCAGTTAATGTAAGAAGCATTTAGTGGGTTTTTCTTCAACCAACCTAAATTCTCCAATGAAATAACAATAGTTTGTCTCTTATTTTTAAACCCTTTAAGATAATTAGAGTGTAACTCAGGGTCTATTAATTGAAAAATCCTCCCATCTTTTCTAATAAGATAGTGAGGAACTTTCAAGTATTTACCATTATGTCTATTTTTTAATGAGGTGATATAGTCACCACCTTCACGTGATGTATGAGTTAATAGTATTTGTTTTTTATTTTTCCACTTACCTACACTATTAAATCCTGTCAATTCTTGTATTTCTGTTAGCATTACGAGGTTGATATCTCAAAGTCTTTATCTGAGGGGTTTTCACATCCTCAACTTTTACTTCTTCTATTGTAGTATTTTTTTTAGAATTTTCAATGTTTTCTAACGATTGTCTTAACTTCTCAATATCCTCTTCGGTTGGATTTATGGGTGTCTTCTTATCAATCTCAGGTTCTTTTAACTCATCAATATCCTCATCAGTTAATTCATTAACCACATCATTTAATTCGGTCTCCAATACTTTTTCTAAACCATTCACATTGTTTTCGTCAAAATCTTCTTTAACCACTTTTTTTGGTGTGTCAGTTTTTTTTACGTCTCTAATTCTATCAAACGCAAAATTCGCAGCAATCACCAACGATATCGCTAAAGGGTCAAATACAAATATTATTATTAACATTAATATATTAACAACATTACTCATCGGTACGTTAGTCAATTCACTAATATATTTTAGTGGTCCAAGTTCTGAGGTAATTTCTGAATTACTCTCAACATCTAATACTTTTATTTCTATCGATGTAATAGAGTCTGTTACGTTTTCTAATTTAGTACCCAACAAATCTCTAGACGTAACCGCTTCATTAAGTTCTTTTTGTAATGCCTTTCTTGTTGATGAGGACGTTGTTGTTATAATCTGACCTGTCTCTCTATCTTTGTACTGAATTACATTGTTAGATAGACCCTCTCTTAAATCTTTAATACTTAAATCTAATGATTTTTTCTCAGATAAATAATATTCTCTATTCTCAACAAAACGTGCCTTTTTCAGTTCTAACACCTCAACCTCCTTATCAACCGCACTCGATAAGTTAGCAGTTTCTTGATATGCACCAGATAGAAAACCGTAAATACCTACAGATGTTATAAGTATTAATACCATTGTCGCAATTGATAGATATGTCCTTAACACTTTATTGAGTTGACCCCAATATTGATATAGTAATGATGCAATTACTAATTTAGCGAACTCTAACGTACTTGCCATTATTAGCACCTGTAACGAGGCTCCCGCAAATAATTTCGAGAGACCCGTTACTGAATAGAATGCTGCAGACGCACTAACTGATAGTGCTGATAATGTAATTATTGTTGGAAATATCCTTTTTTGTATCCATTTTAAAATATTCATAGCTATGTTTTTTTAGGTTTACCCTATACTATAAATAGTTTGTTATATGTAATCAAACAATTCTGAACTATCATTACGTAATTTACGAAGTGCTTTCTCCTTAATTTGCCTTACTCTTTCTTTAGTTAAGTTAAAGTCTGTACCGATATCTTCAAGTGTACGTGCCGTACCTGATATACCATAATAGTCTTGAATAATATGTTTCTCACGTTCGTCCAATACGTTCATTATTTCTAACATCTTATTCTTTAACAAACTTTTTGTACAAAATGACTCATCAGGTTGAACTGCGTCCATGTTTTGAATTAAATCAACTAAGGTGTCACCTTCTTCATTTATATTCATATCCAAATCAATAACCTTTGGTAACCTACTAAACTTATCATCCAAATCCTTATTAGTTTTTTGAGCTTCTTTCTTAGCACGATGTAAATCTTGTACCACATTAACTGGTAGACGAATGGTACGTGAGTTTTCGTTAAGAGATTGAATTATTGATTGTTTAATCCACCACACGGCATAACTAATAAAACGTAGTTTCTTTGTCCAATCAAAGTTTTTAATTGCTTTCATCAAACCTAAATTACCTTCAGCAATTAAATCACTCATTGGTAATCCTTGATTCTGATATTGTTTTGCAACTGTTATGACAAACCTTAAATTACCCTGAAGTAGTTCTTGGTGGATGGCATCCATCTCCAACTCTGTTGGGTTACCTGAACAAACCATCTCTGATAGTTCTTTTTCTCTTTCAGGTGTCATCACCTTAATCTTTCTAATGTCTGAAAGATACATCTGTATCTCATCTTGGTTCAATGGTGAACTCATAGTTTTCTCTGTTTTATTTTTGTTTATATTCATTTGCATATTTGTCTAATAGTAATCTATCCTCCAAAGATAAACTATCCACACCGTTTTCCATCATATTATCTAATATTTCATCCATAGTAGGTTCAGTATCTTTTTTAACCATCATTGGGTCAACATCATCATCTTCTTCAAATTCAAAGTTTAATCCCATATCTTTTGTAAAGTAACTAATTAACTTATCTAACTCATCATCACCTTGCTTCGCTTGTCTTTGAACCTCTTCTAACGTTGGGATGTCCATAATCTTTACGTTTTCGTTTTCTTCATCCAAATCGAATAGGTTTTCCGCCAACCCTTTAGGTAACTTAACCGAACTCTTCTCTGATAACGGCATTAAAAAATATTCATAAGTGTCCTCTTGTAAAGTTGTGTAAATAAATTGTTTAAACTCATCAAAAGGAATGTCAGTCGTTATTTTTAAAACCATATGATACGGTCCATATATATATTTAATTGTTTCATCATTACTAGTTAAGATGATTGACTCACCAACGTTGTACACACTACTTTCTGTCGTGAAGTTACCAAATACGAATAATAAGTATGTTTCAGTGTTATTTTCTTTATCCATGTTATTTATTTTTTTCAAATGTACGACTATTTATCTATTAAACCCAAAGATTATGAAAAAGATTTCATTAACTGAGTCTCAGTTGACAAATATAATACAAAAAGTTGTAACTAAGAAATTAAGTAAACTAAATGAGGATTCTGCCGACATTAATCAAGATGGTGTTATTTCACCAGAAGAATTATACGAACACTTTGACCTTGATGGTGACGGAGTGGTAACAATGGCGGATTACGCGGCTCACGTTGATTTTCATTGTGAGAACCCTGAATTACTTCAAAAAGAAAGAGAAACTGAAGATTACATATCCAAAATGGAACAAGACCGTGAACCGTTTGTAGCATTCTTTGGTGTTGACGGAATGGCACCGATGATGGAGCAAGAAGAAGATGATTACGAAGAAGAAGACATGGATGAAGAACCAAATAAATACCCTGTTGAAGATGCAATGTTCGACTTAGATGATTCTGATGTTGCAGATATCATGTCAACTGACGGACCAACAAGAAGATTCAGAGGTTCTATCTATATTGATGAACTTATCCCTGAGACTGACGATGTTGAGTATGACAGAAAACTAGCAATCAAAGTATTAGAGAATTACGCTAAAAAACTTCCAACCCGTGAATACTACATTGGTGGGGCAGGATTTAAACAGAGAAGTTTAATCGAACCTTACGACAATATGGACTTCTAACTAAACCACTATATATAAATAAGAAACCCACCATCACGGTGGGTTTTTTTTATACTCTCTTTGAATATCCAACAACCTGGTAGAAATCCTTCTTTCCGTCACAGTAATCCTTCACCAACTCCAACAACGTTCTGAACATAAACGCACCTGTAGTCTGCTTCTCACAACGAATAAACAACTCAATAAATGCCGTCAACGTATCCATAGGGTAATATCCATGTCCATTGAGTTCATCATATACACCATCCAACTGAGAATACAAACTAAGTTCATAACCGTCTCTCTCCTCAACAGTTTGGAAGGGGTCCAACTGGTCATACTGTTCCAACATATTGTAAACGAAACCTCGAACCAATCCTTTGTTGTATTCTGACTTCACCAACAAATCTACAATCCAGTGAGTGTGACTCGGTGTTCTCAATCGTTTACCGTCCTCACGGTATTTGACGATGAAATCTAAGTCTGGGTTCTCACCACGAAATCCCTGATAGATAGCAATTGCTGTTCCATCTTCCATAGTGTAGTGTTTGAGGGGAGGGTAATAGTTCTCCGTTCCTCGTTGTTTGTAGGTTAATTGTTCTACTGTCATAATATTAGTATCTACCTAAGTGGTTATTAAATTCTCTCATCTCTTGCTCTTCATATTTCTTGAATTGCTCTTCACGACGCAAGACTGTCATAAAGTCGAATATGTATTTCTTAACCTCGTTGA
>PDMW01007824.1_pt1 | contig 23339 bp, 48 predicted proteins | sample 1515511 | NCBI WGS metagenome assembly PDMW01 (sample SAMN07343023, study PRJNA328102) | Marine metagenome, whole genome shotgun sequencing project. | biome: marine; feature: bay; material: water; isolation source: viruses from water sample < 0.22 micron filtered, nuclease treated, low... ... | reverse complement strand
ATCACTCCCGAAAACTACCGTTTAGACGCTCTTAGGCTTAGGTGCCCTTAGGGCGAGCAAAGAATTTAACCGAGTCCCCACCATCTACTCGATTCGCCGCACGTTTCGACCGTATCACTGTGCGGGCCCGTTAGTTTCTTGACGCTATCCGATGCCTGTGCAGTTGAACCACCACCACCATTTGGTGTAGGATGCTGGCGAGGCTATGACGTGTGCGTAATATAACGCCATTTGGGGTACCATTTGTGCGCATGTTAGCATTTTAACGCTCCAATCGTTAATATCTTGACTATGTACTAAGTCTAACTCCCCTTACCACCTTATCCCACTGTAAACCACAATGATCCACTTTTTTCTCCAGGATGAAATGTAATTTCTATAAAGGGAGCTTGACCTTAATACACTTTTCTTTATTCTCTTATCTATTTCTTCTTTGTTTTAACCCATGATAGGGTTGTCTTCTTTCTCTTACCCATTGTTGCTATACTCCGCGCCACCGATAAGAGTAATGGTTGACCCTGTATAGTCTAGGTCTCTTGTTGCACACCATTGTTGATCACCGTTAGGCCATTGGATAAGCGTCTCGTGTCCACCTCTTCTTTGCTCCAAGGCTAGACCGTTTTTGTGTGCTGAGATTGTTGCTGCTCTTGACTGAATAAACATTATTAATTTCTTTCTCTTTTGTGTTCCGGCGTTGTGCCATTCTAGTATAATATAGTGGGGTTGATTATGGAAGGCTAGGCTCAACCCCATAAGCCTAGTTGCGTGTTAGCTGTCTTCTGTCTTGAGTACTTCTTGCACTGCGACGAGCAGGTCGGTTAGTGCTGCCTTGTCCAACTTGACTGCACCTGTCTTCTTTGCTCCGCTGATAAGCCGAATGGATACGCCTTCCGACTGTCCATTGACTAAGGTTTGGTCAATCATGACGCCTGCTGCGCGGACCTTCTTGTCTTCGCTTGGTGCGTTCATGATGGTGAAACCGAGGTTTTGAATGTTTGATACGATACGCTTCATAATATTACCCTTTCGAGGTATTTTGATTTAGAGAACAAAAGCCCTTCCCTCATTCTCTATATATACATTATAGCAAGACTCTATGTAAAAGTCAAGAACTATTTCACTCTTTAGTGTCGATTTATTTACTCGATTCCGACACTCTGTGTTGTAGGTTCCCAACTTCCCACAACTAGACATAGCCTAATAGTCGAATCCACGACCACGCTTACGCAACCACGCTAAGAATTAGCTCTGGCCTATGTCCCCCACTGAAAAAAAATACCGCGCGATTGCCGTCGTCAATCTATCTCTTCAACCCGAATTGTTTTAGCAACGCTTCGGCTTGGTCGAACGTCATACCAACATCGCCAAAGGCCTTGGCTTTTCTTACCTTAGCCGTTGTCTTCGTGCTCCGGCGGACCTTGGTAGCCTGAACGCCGTTGATGATGTCGCGCTGAGACTGGATCAATGTGTTGCTCGGGACGCGTTCGACATTGAGTTTCGACTTGATAGCCGTGTGCGCTTCGAGCATTGTGTCGCCCCGCACAAATCCGCTCCATGCTGTGGGCATGTCCAACTCTACATCTCGCTCTAACTTATAAAACCATTTCATAATCTTTACCCTTCCAAGGTCATTGGTATTGGCGATAAAGGCTAATCCCTCATCGTCAATATATATATTATCTCAAATTTTCACACAAAAGTCAAGAACTATTTTACTTTTATTTCACTTTTATTTCACAGCATCTCCACAAAACAAACGTGCTGCATTTCACAATTAGGGTCAAGGTCCATAAGGTCATAACTATGCACGCACTCTTTACGCGCTTGACTATCGCGCTGAACTCTTGGGTTGCAAGCGATGAACACATCTGCAACATCTTCTACTTCGCGCCCACCACAAAACACAACCGAGTGAGAATACATATTGTCGTGGACCTCGCACTCTTTACCAAAGTCTTTGTCCGACAACTCACCACAACCGACAACCGCTAGGGCTAGTACAATATACTTCATTTTATATTCTCCGCGGACATTAGATAGTCGCCATATATTTCTTCACGATGCAAAGTCTCTGAGCCTTTACGCATCATCATCACATGCCACACGTTTGGTTCGTCTTTATCCTCACGGAGAATATAGCCGAACTGTCCCGCATAGGATGCTTTATCATCATTTAGCCAAGTGTCCTTGACGTTCCATGTTACAACCTGTCCTGGTTTGAACAATTTTTTGCCCTTCCTTCATTATTACCCTTACAGTATAACAGAATTTTAGGCTCCCGTCAAGAAAAAAAGTACCGCGAAATGAAAAAAAATCGGTCGCGAACGCTAAACGACAATCGTCTGGTGACCTTGAATATATCGCAATAAACCAACGTGCTGTGATGTAGTCATGGTCTGGAATCCATAACTACCCTTGGCCGTGTAGTCTTTCACAATCTTCTTGTTGCTCTCGCCTGTATCACCAATCTGGAGCGAGTAAGAATAAATCGACTTGCCGTCTGTATGGAATGACCCGTTGTGGTTTCTTGCTGGTTTGCCCAAGGCCCATGCTTCTGCTACTAATGAATTTGCTACTGGTTTCATTTATTTTCTTCCTCTTTGGATTTTAATGTTTACCATCTCTTCTACGAGCCGGCATCGTGTGTCGCTATCAAACGAGCGAAGTATTTCTTTTCTCTGTGTGTCCCCGAGGTCAACCAACTTGGTTGCAACGAGTTGTAGGCTACCTACTTGCGCGAAGCTGTCTTCTTGCATTGTTATCTCCGGCAGTGTGAAAGGTCATAGGGTGATGCGGTGTAGTCGCTGTCTGCTTGCTCTGAGTCGAAGTCGTCAATAGCACACTCACGGAGTAGGCTAGTTGATTCGTCGTCAAAGCATGCCGAGCCCCTCATTTCAAGGTATTCGACTAGTTGGTGGCGTGGTGCCGATTCAAGATAATCTCGTGAGACTTCGATGAAGTCGCCAGTGTGTGTTTCTAAGTGCATTGAGCACTCCTTCCAGTTAATGTTGCGCCCTGGGTAGGATTCGAACCTACGACCTGCGGATTAGAAGTCCGATGCTCTATCCAGCTGAGCTACCAGGGCAATTCCTTATTCTCTATACTTACAGTATATCAAATTTTCAGCCATTTGTCAACAACTATTTTACTAAACTTAGGTGGAAATAATTGCGAGAGTGATGAAGCCAAGGTAGGCTGTGAGCACTAGAGATGCCTGCATTGCAGTGTTAAAAGTCATTTGATTTGTTCCTTTCTTTATTGTGTGAGTATTATATATCACTTTACTCGTAAAGTCAACACTTTTTTTACTGAAAATGTGAAATAACTTGCTTCACTGCTTGAGTGATACCTTCCGTTCCAAAGATATCTCCTAATATGAAAAAAACAATTCCAAAAGTTGCTGTTGTTGCTGCGTTAAACATGAGCTGCTCCATATGGATGGTCTGAAACATTTACCACCCTTGAAAATTTTATTGATTTACCATGCTTTTTGGCTAGGTCCGCCATCTTCTTGTCGCAAATCTTACGAATTGCTATAATCTCTTGGCTTTTTTCTTTACCAATACGATAGCGGCACCTAACCAAATCATTTTCTGGCTTCTTCGTCTTCACCCCGACACCAAGTCGAAGTCTCGTGTCGGATAGTAGTTGTTGTGCGACTTGTATTCGATAGCATCCTTGCCTACGAACTGCATAGTCGCCATGTCGCCTGTGGGTGCCTTGGTTATGAGTGCTGTCTTGCCCGCATAACCCCAACGCTTGGCTCGTTTGTTGTCCTTAGCTCGAACAAGCTGACCTGCCTTGAACTTGTTTGGTGGTGGAGACAAGCGGTCGATGGCTTGCGTGCCGTTGTCCCAAAAGGTTCCTGGGTAGTAGTCAGTGCAAGGGTCAGACTCTTGGTCTACGCCTTGCGTATGAAAGCCGGCGGCCTCGATGATTTCATTGTCGTCCCACTTGGGTTGCGTGCGCCAAGTTAGTAGCGTGCCTTCGTGAGTAGCTGACCACCGATGACTGTCTTCGACAACTTCGATACCAGGGATGCGCTTCTTCAATTTCTTTACAAATGATTCGTTCTTCATTATTTTATCCTGTATGTTTTTGTGTAGTCAATGTAAGAGTCCAGAGCACCATGCAAAGTGTTCTTCAACTCTCCAACGTCGTCTTCAAGTTCTAAGACGGCGTGAAGAGCTTGGTGTTTGTTTAGCCCCTGGACAATGAACTCCTTCATTATAGCATTACCGATTGCAGATTGCAAGAGTTTTGTTGAACTATTCATTCCCATGCTCCATTGAGGTCGTTGCTTTCCAACTTCCTATTGTAGTTTTCCATTGTTGTGTGGATGGCGTTGTTTATTTTTGTCTTCTCGTCATGTTTCTCACCATAGCATTCTACCCAATCTGAGATGTTGCCGTCCCTATCTGCTTTGAACACCAGAACCTCCGGCTCGTAGTTGCTTGTGTAAGAGGCCACAAGAAAATCACTATCACTTGAGTATAGTAGCTTTCGACCAGTAGGAGTTTCACCCAACGCTTTTTCTAATACGTAATGTTTCATCTTCCTATTCCTTTTGCTGCTTCGATTGTTCCGACATACTGATACGCCCCCTTGTTATACGCTGGAGCCATACACTTTGCTTTGCGGGCAACTTCGGTTCGAGCGTTTGCTTCACCACAATCTAAACAAGTCTTGTATCCCAACTCTTTACGACGGGCGCTGTACTCGTCCCAACATTCAACACAAATAGCTATCACTGGTTACTCCTCAATTGTTATAATACTATTATAGCACTACTCCTTGTGTATGTCAACAGAATTCTTCCACGGGCCAGTGGAAACTTTTGTGCTCAAAATAGCGTCTCTCACTGACTCCAGGTTCTTCTGATAGTTCTCTTCCAGGTTCCATTTTGTGGTGCCGGACACATCGTCGAACTTGCCTTTGACCTTGCCTTCTGCGACTAGGGCAAACATGGTGCAAAGAGATGCTGCTTGCTTCGGGTCATCGAGGATGCCCGTGTTGTATGCTTCCACCAACGAGCGAAGGATGTTTACCCCTTGCGCGTGGATGCGTCGTCTTGCTTTTACTGGGTCTTCACCCACTTCGAATGGTCCTCGTTTATCCATTTACTAACTCCAAATCATAATTCCAAATGTTGTGGCCTGTTGTTCCGTCAAGCCACAAAACGTCAAACACTTTGTTTATTGTTGTTCCGCATAGCGGGTCGAACACTTCTTTCATAACAACACCAATCTTCTCTGAGAAACAATGCTGAACTAAACTACCTTGCTTCACTTATCAACTCCAACTGGTCAATGTCGCACACTGCTTTCTCTCCCGTTCCTGAGACGAGAACATCTACAACAGGATGCACGTCACCATACATTACGCCCATCTCGTGGTTGTCGAGTGGAGTGGAGCGACGAATAGAAGAAAGCACAACACCGACACGTTCCAGTCCCCAATTCTCTCTTACTAAATCACCGACTTTCACTGAGAACTCCTATGTTGGGGTGGTCCATCTCAAACCAAGAGTCTTCATCGCCTGAGTTCCACCTGATTCTAACCTGACTGGGTATCACATTGCTGACTTCTATGACGAGGCCAGTGTCCGTTTGTGTTTCTTCATGTGAATCATCATACCAATGAATCAAATCACCGACTTTCATTTACTAACTCCAAGCAATGGCCCCACTGATTACTAACAAGAGGTCGTTTCGGCAGCCAGGGGTTTGGTTGCCAAACGCACTTGTAAACGATACCCTCTGGGTATTGTGTTTGTTCCAAGACAATACCCAAACGATGCTTGCCCTTGTCTATTCTTTGCTTTACTAAATCACCTGGCTTCACTTATCAACTCCAAACATGCGTGGTCGTCTGGTAGCGGACCTGTCGGTTCACCTGTAAACCACATGATGTGCAATACATTATCTCCACCAATGAGCGAACCTTCTTTCGCGGACAATACAATTCCCGTGTCCCCGTTGGTTCTCCACCTAACCAAATCACCCTGCTTCATTTAGAATCTCCAAATCTCTTGCGCTATACCACAAGTTCCTAGCAAGGCCTTGTGTTTGCCATTCCACTAGGTGGCGCACAAGTCCAGAAGTAGGAAACTTTTTGGTGGCTTTTACCACTCCAATGAACCGCCAGCCGCCTTTGTAAGAAACTAAATCACCGACATTCATTTATCAACTCCGATGAACATTCTATCTGTCTTCCAAGCTCAATGGTTCTGCCTGCTTCTGTAAGAACTTTCCAGTCGTATTCAAGCGTATCTGCTCTTGGTAGCTTCTCCAATAACACAACAACACCAGTGCGAAGACCCCAATGGCGTGTCGTTCCACTTTGTAGTTTTATCAAATCACCGACTTTCACTGATAACCTCCAAGTGAATTGGGTTGATTGGTCTAACCCATTGTTGTTCCATCCAAAACACATTTTTGTATGGTTCGTCGCGGATGCCTTTGTCGTAGTAGTCCGAAACGATAAAGCCGATTGGTTCATTACCAACATCCATGCTCTGTCCGTAGTAGTTCCACCTTACTAAATCACCGGATTTCACTTAGCACCTCCAACTCACAATCGTCAAACCAAAGACGTGCTGCAATCTTTGGATTACCATCGTTCCAGAGGACATAGTTTCGAGTGATGAACTGAAATTTATCTCGCTCTTGTATTATCCCGAACATATCAGGGTCACGGATGTATCGAACTAAATCGCCTACTTGCATTGGGCACTCCTCAATTGTTATAATACTATTATAGGCTATTTAGGTGGGAAAGTCAAGAATAAAATGACTAGCCAGTGCCGGTTTTTTGGAGGGCCTCGCAGTTGGCTACAAGCTCGTCAAGCTCTTTTTTCAGGCTTTCTTCATCGACTAAATCCCAGCCGGCTTCCCACTTGGCGTCGTCAATTTCTTCTTCTGAGGGTTCTTCTCCGTCGTTCTCCTCCATGAGTTGTTCTCTGGTGTGGTCAAGAACATCTTCTCTGTCGTAAACATCTCTTTCTACTTCTTCGCCGTCGAAGTAAGATGCTGCACCAATAAAGTCCAGCCCTTCATCGTCAAAACTGGCGATGGCGCAAGCGGCGGGGTCGTACTGGTTTAGTTCCTCGATGATAGCTGCAAAGATTTCATTTGGTTCAGACCAGGCTGACCTTCCGAAAATCCTGTCTTCGCCAAGACTAACTTCATCAACTGTGTTCCACTTGGGAATGTCCATTGCTTGCCAAATCTCGTCCTCGAAGATGCTTACAAACATGAGGTCGTCGTTGATGCGTTCCATCATCTTTGCGAAGTGCGCTCTAGCTGCGTCGTTAGCTTTATAAAGCTGAAAGTTCCATGTGCATTCGTTAGCCATTATCTTCCTCTTTTCATTATCTTTATGTTTTGTGTTGTGCGCTCACTCAAGCGCTTTCTTGTTGGTATAATTTGTGTTGCGTCTGGGCTTAGTGCGCCCATTCTCGCAATCTCACTCTCAAGTTGCAGCATCTTTTGTGCGATTATGATTGTTAGTGCTAGGTTTGAAAGACAGACTGCGAACAGTACGTTGACTACTTCCACTCTACAACCCCTTGAGTCCTGCTTGTGTTGGCCTGATCCATCCGTTAGTGAACACAACCAGGTGCTGCATGTCGTGCAAGCGGTTCAGATTCCTATTAAATTGTTGTGAACAGTACTCATAACCTAATGACTTGAGGTCTTGTTCGACTGCAATCTCCAGGTAAATTCTGGTAGCCTGGCCTCTCTCTGTGTCCGGCAGGTTCTCCATTATGATACGCTTCAATCTTTTATCATTCATAGGTTGTTCTTTCTGTGCCAATCCACCAACATTGTTCCGAGAAATAGGCCAATGCCTACTGAAAATATTGTTGCAATAAAATCTAACATTTCTTTCCTTTCTTATACTTTTACCACCCATCTATCGATAGGTACCCACCACTTTTTCGAGTGCCTTTCGCCCTTGGACCACAGAACATACATATATAAGTCTTTAGGCTTCTCCTTGTAAGGGCAAGCAATCTTCAGCACAACCCCACAATCGTCTGTGGACCATGAGTATTTCACTATGTCCCCGATTCTAAAGTCGTGCTCTTTCATTTACACTGGTTCTACCTTGCCTGGGCAGTGCTTACCTGCGATTAGGTGTGTGTGTCTCTCTGGTTCCCTCATATCGAAACCCCAATTTGGCATTCCAGTCCCATAAACTGCTACGTTGGTCATATCATTCTGGAATATTACCTTGAAGATTTCTGTCTTATCTCCATCCAACGGAAACTCTCTGGACTGAACCACTGCTCCAATGACCTTCTCTCCATTGAGTTCTCCCTCAACTACTGTTCCCTCTTCAAAAATCATACTTCGATACTCCTGTTGATATACAAGTCAAACGAACTAGGATCGCCCATCATCTCGTTGTCGTCCATCTCTTCTCCTAGCTTTATAAACCCATACTCACCGTCTCTACCTAGGTCGTCAAGAAAGCCCATGATACCATTGAGTGCATCACAGGCAGTGTCTCCATCATAATATTTTACACTTTGCCAAAAGTATCTGCCTTCAGTGCCGGACTTCAGGACAGTTGACGGTATTTCGTCGTTCACTCCTCGCCATAAGTCGTCAGCCATAAGAAACTCTTTGAGTTCTTTGTTCATCTCTGCTGCTGCTATTACTATTTCATGAACTTCTTCAGTGCACGCAAATGCTACGTCGCTTCTGTAACTCACAGAACCTCCTCTGTTGTTTATGTGTATAACGCTGTGCCTTAGTGCCATTGTTATACTACCATTTTACGCTAAAAGTCCGTAAATGTCAAGAACTTTCTCTTTGGGAACTTCATCTAATCTTGTCCATCTTGTGGCCGGATACCAGTTGGTGTACCCTGAGTTGTCGAGGACTAGAATGTCCTGCAATGTATCTGTTACTTCCAAAACTATGCCCCATTGGAACAAGCCGCTCACTATCTCGGAGTTGGTGAGATAACAAGCAACTAGATCTCCTTCTTTAAAAGTACTCATACTATAACTATGTTAGAAAAATGGTCCCCGACAAGTTAATTCACTTCCTCGCTTCATCAACCAAGAACAGCCAGCCTATGTCTAAGATGTTTATCCAACTTGGAAATGTGCGGTTATAGGCAATCGCACTGGTTTCCTCTCAATTATGTCATTTGTGTCGGGGACACTCCCACCAACCTGGTAGATACAGGCCTTGACATGGGTGGGCTGCTGCTCTTGATGCAGGCATGGTGCCTATTCAATAGCAACGATTTTCTCGTTTGTCGAAAAGTAAGTAGAGCCAATGTATTCTGGCGTGGTCATCCACATGCGCTGGCACTTGCTAGCCTTTGGCTTTGGAGCACACAGGTCTGTGAGAATGATGTGGCCGTCGAAACCTTTATCGTTCACATAGTCAGTTGGTGCATTGAAACAAGTACCACCAGACAACACTCTCTCTGCTTCTTTTCTTTGTCCCTTCTTCCAGGTATAAACAAGATTCTCGTCAACCTGGGTGTCGAAGGGAATGACAACGAACTCTGCAACAGCGGACAGCTTGGCTAGTTCCGCGAAAAACATTGATAACATTTCATCTGATACTGAACCAGATTGATCGATGGAGACTGCGACCTTAGCGACACGGTTTGCTTTACGTCCTGGGTGAACATAAGCATAGCGTCGGTTGATTCTCTTGATTGAAGACGAACGGTCTGCCCGTTGCGAAGTCTTTACGAAGTATCGCAAGACTTTCTTCCAATCAATCTTTGTCTCGAACGACTTGAGAATGTCTGAACGCACCTTGGAAGACACAGAGCCCCAACCCTGAGACTTGCTTGCCTCACCTGCTGCTTTCTTCACAGCCTCCTTGAGCCGTTCCTTGGCCATCTCTTTTACTTCCTGACTACACTGGCCCCAACCTGAATGGTCGTCAAGTGAATCAGGAACACCATCACCAGAACCTGGATTGGAACCGCTCTCTCCTCCTTGACCGCCGTTGCCCTCTTGCTCTCCGTCTTCGCCCTTCTGTCCCTGGTCGAACTCAGGCATGTTGGCCATGTACCACTCTGCTGATTCACCCTTGGGTAAGTCTGCGAATGGTGTATCTGGCTCACCTGGAATCAGACCACCTTTTGGAAGGTTGTTGAGGTGCGAGTTGATAGCAAGGTCTGTGGCGACGTTCCATAGTTTCATGTTTACGTCGGCAGGCAGACGGTCAGTAACGTGCTGAAATATAACATGATAAAACTCATGCTTCAGTACGTCGGTTCTCTCCAGGTCAGTTAGGTCAGCAAAGAATGCTGGATTGTAAAGCATCTCAAACTGGGCAGTGTCGGGGTTGACCATGACTCCAGCGGTGGGAATAGCAGTAGATGCTCGCTTATCAATCCGGCGAGAGATAGACGCAAAGAACGGCTCGTCCATGAGCAGTCTTGCAGTGTGCATATTCAAATCAAATTCTTTGTTGTCAGACATAACAGTCTCCATCAATCGTTGTGTTACTATAATAACATTATTAGTTCAGTTTGTCAAGTTATTTATTCACCTGTTCCATTGATAATCCTTACAAAGTGCTTGCTCACAGATTCACCGTCGATGTCAGTCTTGTGTAGCTTCACTGTGTTGTTGACTTCACCCTTGCCCATTACAGTCCAGAGCTTCATGGCAACCTCAGAGGGAAGCATAACGAAGTATCGAGCCAAGTTGTCGATAAGCTCTTGGTCAAGTTCATCCTTGAATGTACCCTCGGCCTCGAACTTGTCGATGATAGCAGTATGGTCATTGATACCGAAGTCCGCAACCTTGGAGAAGTCACCCTTGACGAGGATGTCTTCAGTTGTCACTTGTCGGTCATAGTTTTGCACATAGTCATTGAATGCAACCGCAGCTTCGAAGCCGACGAATGCAGAGGTCAAAGTATATAGTGCAGGACTGGCTTCCTCCAACAGACCAGCCTGAGTCAGGCACTGGTCAAGACGCTCCCACGAACGACGACTTGGGTAAACCTTGTTTGGTTCGTAGTCGTCCGTGTGTTCGAGGTGGGTTCTATTCTGGTTGATAAAGTTCCAGATTTCAGGTGAGATACCTGCATCTGAAGCCCAAGACAGCCAGTCCTCCACTGTAGGGTCGATGTCAAATACGGTCCAGCGGTCTAATTCTGCTGGGTCCATCTCGCCTACTTGGTATTGTGATCCGTGCTCACCACCGTTGACTGCTGCGAATACGAGCGTGTCTGGGTGGAGATTGTGACCGTTGAGCTTACGTGAATCAGTAAGCTCGAAGATACCCTGGCGGACCTCCAGAGTAGCTCGGTCAACTTCGTCAAGAAATAAAACAACAGGTCGGTCACAAGCAGCCTTGAACCAATCTGGTGGATTGAATGTAGTAGATTTGTCCTCAATGGTTGGAAGGCCAACTAAGTCGCCCTCTGTCATCTGGGAAGCACGTCGTTCGACGACCTCCAGGTTGTTCTTATCAGCGAACTGATATACAACAGTAGATTTACCAATACCATGTCGGCCTCTGAGTAAGACTGGCTTACGAACAGCGGTTACGTGGTTTACGATTTGGGAAAATGTAGCAAAGTCAACGGCCATGATGATCTCCTTGTGTTGTTGGCGTTATTTCTTTTCTCTATCTTTAACTAGTATCTCATAAAGGGTAGGTTTTGTCAATATAAAAATTAACTTTTTATCCACGTCTTCCGAGTTCTTTAAGGGCAACTTTTCTTACCTCTTCGTACTCAGACGAACATGAAAGTTTCACAATAACTGGTGTCGGAGTGTTGGAGTTCTCAGCAATCATACGAGCAACACTGTGTTTGTAGTAGCCAGCACCAAAGCATGGATTGTGTCTAGGGGCCACGATGGTGGTGTAGATGTCCTCCAGGATTGGACCTGGTGTGTGCTTGGGACCAATCAGTTCTCCGTAAAACATTCCCTGGCCGAAGCCGCCTAGAAATGCTCGGGATACTCTCCAGAATGAGCCGCGGCCGGTTGCTTGCTTTGCGTAGCCATCATAAAGCTCAGTGTACTTTTCTGGTTGGTCTCGGTAATGCCCTTGTGCTACCAGGTCGAATTTGTTCACATAACCCTTCTTGTTCCAAAGTATATCTCTAGCCTCGGTGCAAAGTCCAGAGTTGGTGACAAGATACAGGTGCGCTCTAGTGTATCTGTTTCTGGCGATGGCCGTTTGTGTTTGGGTATCGATGAACCTATTCTTTGCTAAACCGATAAGTTCGGCGTTGGACATTTGGAATACGTTTTCGTCTAGTGCGGTCATTAGTCGCTCCTTCATTGTTATATATATATTATACGATATTTTGGTGGGAATGTCAAGAAGATTTTGATAATAATTTCAACCACTTAGTTCGCACCCAGCGATAGTCATTGTCGTTGTCCGAGTTGAGTAGTAGAACCTTGCAGTGGTATTCGTCTGGATGAAATACTCTGTCTGTGTTGTAGTTGGGATTGATGGTTTTCCTGTCGAGCACAAGAGCCTGATACTTGTCATACTCTACGAGGTCACCAATGTCTATCTTTTGTCTAAGCATAATTTATAATACCACAAAATTCTCTACTCTGTCAATAAATAATCTACCATCACTGAGCAAAACCAAGACATCATTACCTTCATGGTAAAGTTTTGTGACGATACCAGTGAGACCACCAGGCCAACCATCTGGCCAAGGCATGTCTTCTTCCTGGAATCGCACAATGTCTCCGACTTTCACTTTGCCTCACTTATCAACTCAAAGTATTCGGAACTGCAAAAGGACTTTGCAAGGAAAGGGTTTTCTGTGCAATGAAGTCTTATCTCGGTTCTTTCTTCTCGGAAGTGTCCTCTGCCGATGGCCATCGAAGGGAAAGTCCTGGTTTCTAAAACCACAAAGAGTCTATTATTCTCAAAGCCTACTGATCTTACCAAATCTCCAACCTTCATTCTGCAACCTCAATCTTTCTGCGGCGCTTGATACCTGAAGCATAGCTGATTTCTACGTGTCCTGTCTTTATTGCTTTATACATCTTCTCTTTGCTGACTTTGTGGTCCTTTGTGATGTAATGGTTGCCCTCTTCTTTGCCGCGTTGTCGTGCGCAGACTGCATAGTAAATATATTTCGGGGTCGTCTTGTAAACCAAAGCGATAATGTTTGCTCCATCGAGCTTGTTGTAAACCATGTCACCTATTCTCAAATTATAAACTTCAGTCATTATCTTCAATCTTTATCAGCATTTCTATTGGAAAGGTTTTCATCTGCGTGGTACCACTTGGAGTTGTTTGGAGGATTTTGTACCAGTATTGGTCTGGTGGTGGCAACACTCTTGTGATGATGCCTCTACTTCGTAAACTCTTCGGTGTGCAGTCCTCGTATCCTTGTCGGCAGACCCATACTAAGTCTCCCTCTCTCAAATAGTCAGTCGCTATAGTCGTCGTCGTCATAAAAATCCCACATTCCAGTTTGCATATACTCATCATAACTCATATTCATGGGTTTGTCAAGTAGTTTTCCCAGTTTTGGTGGTGGTTTGTTTTTTAGTTTGGGTGCTGGCCTAGGTTTGCACTGCTCGTCGTGCTTTTGAGCAAGTCCGTCCATTTCTGCCGGTAAATAAACTGGGTCTCCGCCGAGATAGACACGCAACTTTCTTCCGTCGGCCAAGTACATGGTCGGGTCGCACGCCTTTATGATGTCGTGCTCGATTACTTCTTTGGCTGTGAGGTTTTTCTTTATTGTTCTCAAAGCTCCGTTGACGACTTCAGACACTGGAACTTTGAAGCGGCCCATTGGCGTTGCATACACAACCAGTCTCTCCCCTTTGTACAAAAAGGATATGGCTTTGATTACAATGTTCTCGCTCATTTCAACTTTCGTCTCCGCAAAATCTTTAGGTCCGACTCGTGTGCATAAATCGGTTTCATCTCACCAGTAACTAGAACCTTGTAGACCCTAGCGCCCTTTGCAGGTCGAGTGACAGGCTTTGCGTTGACCTCAAGTATCATGCAAGTCTTATCGATAAGGCCCCAGGTTGAGCGGGTGCCCTTGGACACTGCTCCCGTCTTGTGGTCTGTGTTCGCGATGTCGATGCGATTGTTCGCTCGTATCTGAACTATGTCTCCAACCTCAAACTTCGCGGGTGATTCATAAGACGCTAAAATCTTCTTTGCGTATTTGTTGTTGCAGAGTTTGTTGTACTCTCCAAGAGTCAAGATGTGGTTTTCTGGGTCGGCGAGGACTTTCGTTACGATATTGTGGTAATATACCTGATATTGGGAGTCATAATACTTTGCACATTTGACTGCAATATCTCGATGTTTTGGTCCATAGTTTCTACACCACGCGTTCTCTTCTCGAATCCTGTCCATATTATATTTATCAGTCAACTTGAAAAGATGCCTCTCTTGTGAGTCAGATAGTCTACCTTTTTTCTTGAACTGGTACTCTAAAGACTCTACAAAACCTAGCTCCCAAGAGTTCATGTGGTCGCCGTGATACTGAAGGTGGTCAAACGCTTTTTGGTAATTTGGTTCCATGTCGCTCATAGCTTTCTAATCCTATCTGATAAAACGTGCATTGGTCTTGAGTATCCAACATACATAATCTTTACGCATTGCAATCTGTCGAACAGGTTGTTCTTCTCTATTTCAAGGACGACTCCGCAGATGTCAGCCACGGGGTTGATAACCATGTCTCCAACTTTGTAGTCAAGATGTTCCATCTGTAATCTCCAATGAATAGTGCGGCATCCACTCAGCCACATCGTGATAAAACCATTTAACCTTGATCAGCGTCTCCTTGACCTCAAGTACAATACCTGTGCATGTGGTATCCACTGAATAGGAGACGTGATCGCCAACTTCTAAGGGGTGATTGCTTTTTCTCATGATACTATTATAGGCTATTTTGGTGGGATTGTCAAGAACTAATCTTTAACAATTGCTCTGAATTTTCGATCCAGCGTTTGAAAAAACTGTGACATTGTTGTCTCACAGAAACCTTCTAGACGATTGGATGTCTCAAGCCTAGCGGCGTGAAGAGAAACAAAAATCTCAGTTAAAACCCTCTGAGAGTCGGCGCAAAGATCTGTAATCCTGTTGAGACTTGGGTGCTGCTTGTTGAACTTTAAAACTTCGCTCTCTTGCACATACACACTCAATCCAGTCTCGAAGCCAAGGTCTGACATTTCGATGCCACCGGACAACCACTCACCTCTTGCAACATCACTTTTGAGGGCAGGCTCTCGTTTGGCTACAGACAAAGTTGTCGCTGGCCGGTCAGAGCGAGTGCGCAATTTCTTCTTTGGTGCCGCGTGCTTACACAACTTGATCTTGTCTATCGTTGACGAGGCGCTATCTTGGAAAGTTTCAGCGCTTTTCTTTTTACCTCGGCCTTGCACGACTGAAGCATCCTGAGATACAAATTCGGTAGTCAAAGACGATATCACATCTGCTAGCGACTGGTCCAACACGACCGCATCTTTTGATGCCAGCACACCAAAGAGATCGTCCTCGGAAGAGTCAAACTCCACCTTTATTCTAACGTATCGGTTGTCTGGGTGCAGCGTCCCTCTTCCGAAGTTTCCATTCTTTGGAAACATTCCAGAAGAGTCTCCTGGCCAAATAGCTTTTGTGATCAAACGATCGGCGCGAGAGAAATAAAAGCCTGCTTGTTGCATCAGTACGTGACCTTTGGTCCTCTTCATCTTAACATCTCTGAGGCTTATGCATGTAACTGTTCCAACCTTTTGTCCTCCAACCACAATGTCCTGTGCAGGCTTCACGATAGCTTCTTGTTTGTCTGATCCCAAGGCGCATCTTGAATCAACCTTTATGTCGTTTACGGTTACACTGAAATATCCTGAGATGCTTAAGTCCGAACTAAATGTTTCTCCTACTTGTGAAAGTGTTGCGTCGATTGCGGTTTTAAGATCCTTGTTGGACGTCGGGTTATAATTGATAACCACGGTACCGTGAGATAAGTTATCAAGATACTCCACATGTTCTGGGTGGTGGTCGTGTATCTGTGCCCAACTCAGTTGCGAAGTTGTCCATTTGCCGGCTTGTTCGACATGTTTCATATCATAAGCTCTACCTAAGATTGGGCCTCCCAAAGTCTTCGTTAAGACAACTTTGTTGTGAAAAAGGCTCAGTGAAGACATAGTGCCTCCAAGTCCAAACTTCCCAATCGAATTCGATTTGTAATACCTGTCGTGGCCTATCTCAAAAGCTCCAAAAAGTTCGTCAAAATCCATGCCGTGACCGTTGTCTCTGGCAATAATCTCTTTAACGTACGAATTTTTGCTCGTCTTGGTTATTATAATTTCTACTACCGACGCGTCGGCATCGCGAGAATTGTCAATCCATTCGTTAATTGCACTTTGAATTGTTCTTAAAGACCCTCGTGCAAGACTTTGCACGCCTTTGAAACCCAGCGTGTGCTCTGGGTCTTTCCTTGGGGGTGAGTTATCCTTTACAAGGATATTTGCAGTTGCTTTTGTCATTGTTTTCTCCTTTTTTGTTTACCTACAGAAGTTGTATCTGTAGATGACTTTAGCATAACTCCTCAGTTACTTTAACTGAGATGTTATATTCATATAATAGCACTGTTTTTTTGTTTTTTAAACACTTTTTTAATAGTTTTTAATTACCAAGTGAAGATTATCGATGTCTCCAGCCTTGATGCGGCCGTCTTTGAGACGAAACTGATATTTCTTATCATACTCTTCGACAATGTAACCCTCATACAACTTCCTAATGTATGGCGTGTCACCAATAATCATAAGACACTTAGCCTTAGACTTCTTGAAGCAGTCTGCTAGGTCAGCATGATCACTTTTTCCGAAGGGAGTTTTATAATCTGTGAACTCCGAGTCATAAGGAGGATCAAGGAAGATGAACGCGTCCTTGTTTTTCTCAAACTTCTTCATTGTCTCTACGAAAGAACAAGTCCTTATCGTCGTTCTGGACAATAGCTTCGAGTATTCCTCATTGTGCATATCTTCAAAATTCACATTCTTATATTTACCCCACGGAATGTTGAACTCCAGCTTTGGATTGTATCTAATCATGCCTCGATAAGCTGTTTTTCTCAGATAATAAAAGCGACAAGCCTTGGAGAGATCATTGGTGATTTTCATACCATCTCTTACAAAATAGTAAGTTGCTTCTCCCTGTCTTTTAAACTCTTCTGGCAAAGAATCATATATGTCTTCCTGACGAGCTTTTGCTGGTTTAGACTTTAATATGGGCTGCCAAGGGTTCTTCATAAAGGATGCTATTTTGGACATAGTTTCTGCGCTACGACATTGCTTGAGGAAACAAATAAGCTCGTCGTGTGTGTCTGCGATAAAGTTCTGACCTTCGAAGTTAAGATCAAAATACACAGCGCCGGCTCCAACGAATGGTTCGACAAACACTTTGAAGTCTTCGGGATAATGGTCGCGAAAAAGTTTTATCTCTTTTCTCTTGCCGCCTGACCATTTGAACAGCGGTCTTAGGTTATTGTTTTTCATTTCTCTCCAGTATGTTTTTAAGTTCAAGCGGATAACTCTTGGCAATATGTTCTAGTACAAGTTTGGTGTTTACGCTTACGTCTTTCTCTAAGGTCTCGTTGACCTTTGCGTATGGACATGATATCATCTTAGCAAATTCTGGCCCTGTTGTCAACAGTTTTCTACCTTCAGCACATTTAAAACTGGAAGTTGAGAGATCTGTAGTATGCCAAAGGACTATTTTGGGAATGACACTGAAATCAGGAAAACGCAATGCTAACGATTTTTTTGTTTTATTGAGTTTGCTGGTTTCACCTTGCGCTTTCTTTGTATCAAAGTTCTCTCCAGACTTTAATTCACAAAGGTGTATTTCATTTGTTGAAAAATCGACATATACGAAATCTACGGTAGTATTGTCGAAGTCCGGGGTGTCATTGATCGATAATTTACAAAATCGTCGTGCGGATGAGCCGGAGAGATCGTCCATTTGAGATACAAAGTCTCCAAAATCAGTTGATAACTTCTTCCGTTTCTTGCTTCCCTTCATGAAGGATCTTTCAAACTCTGCTATAGAGGATTGTTCAGATATCTGACGTTCCAGGTCATAGCCATGTCTGATTTTGGTCGCATGAATAGATGTTATTAAAGATGAAATTGTATCGTCAACAACACAACTGTAGCCTGATTTTTGATGTTTGTCTTCTAGAATGATTGCTGTCATTTATTTTCCTTTCGATGTACTACTATAATACAGCATGTCCGTACAAATGTCAAGTGTTTTTGTAAGTTTCTTCTCTGAGTGTGTTCTCTTCTTCTATCCAGACCTTGACAGTATTTTCAGACGCTAGTCGATGCCAGGTCATGGGGCAAGCTATGGACAAAGGAGCATCTTCTCCCAGGTGGCGTTTCAACCAACTGTGCCTAGCCCAGCCTCCTAGCCAACTGCTGGGTCGGGGGATCCATATGCGTCCTTCTGCCTTTATAAACAAAACTTGTCTCATCTGAGTAGACCATCCTTCTTCAAACAGTAGTAGATAACTTTTGGAAGCACCAGGGCGGTGCCAATAGAAATGGCTGTGATTATATAAGCGTCAATTAATTTTTCTTTTAGCAAGGTCAAACTCCTCTAGTTCCTGACAATGATACCATCCGCTGTCCTTTTTGTCAAGGAAAACAACGTAGGCCATGAAGCCCATGTAAGAGTCGCAGATGCAGGGCTTTTCATACCTCTTTGACCAGTAGAATCTATTCACCTGTAATTCGTTAGACTTCATACAGTAAATAGTTTGGTCAAGATAAAGTGTGAAAGCCCCGCACTATGGGTTGGTGATTACCAGTTCACGCCAGTGGTTAGCGCAGTTGTGTAGTAACCGTCAGCATCAGGCACATAACTAAAGTGGAAGGGAATGGAAAGCATTCCTGCTTCGGCTGTATAACCTACTGCTACCATTAGATGGATAAAGTTATCACTTGGATGCTTTGGTGCACCATTAGGTCCGACTGCTAATTGGATAGAGTCGTTGATTTCAAAGCCAATCAATAACCTTGCCGATGGCGAAAGGACACTTTGGTCCATTCCCGAAATGGTTACATTTTGGATAAACAAGATGTCTAGCCAATCGCCACCTGGCATCGTTTGTTGTAGTTCGTAGCCCATGGTAGACATATGCGGTGAACTTAGCTTGTCGGTGTCCTTGTGGAAGTTATGAGCGTAAACATAACCAAAGCGCATTCCTGAACGTTTAGTCCATTCGCCTGCTTCTTCGGTTGTGTCGTGGGCCATAGCCAGTGACGGTAGGGTTAGCATTAAAGCTAATAATAAAGCAATCTTTTTCATAATAGTTTTCCTTTTCATTTTGTTGTTGCGCCCCTATCCTATCATAATAAGGGCTTGTTTTTAAATTTTTATTGTGTGTCGTCATAATAAAGCCCACATGCGAGCCTTATAAAACGGTCTTCGCTTGTCTCGCACATAGTATCAAACAGTGCAAGACAATAAGCATTTCCGGTGTAATCCATTCTCATGCAGTTGTCGCTGCACTCTGAAAGATGCCATGCGGAATCTGGATTGTAGCATACGTAAGCTACCAATTTTCTTTCTTTTTCTTCTTCTATCTCCGGTTCTCCGCAAGTGAGCAACAGAAGAAACAAAGTGTATCTCATTTTTTTAGTGTCCCATGAAATGATATTGCGAAGGCAACGGCAGATATAAGAAAGTAATCTCTTATTGTTAAGGCGAAAGAGCTATGATACTCAGTAGGTATATAGAACCCCGCATACAAAGCGAAGGCCATGTTTATACATGATAAGGCCATGACGCTTTTATGCCACATCTAACCTCTTATAACCTTTACGATAGCATAGCCCCAAGCGAATAGTCCGGACCAAGCAAAGAATACAACTAAACCACTAGACATCGAGACCACGCTTTCCGTATTTCTGAACTAAGTTTGCTCTCATCTTCTCTATTCTTCCTGTCCTGCTTATCAAGACTTCGCAGCACTTCATTAGCTTGTCATATCTGACCAGTAGGTCTGGCCCGTGCCACGTCGGGTTCTTTATTTCTTCTCTGTCTGACGTGAACGGCGTCCACCTTACCAAGTCTCCGGCCTTCATGTTACTAAAGTTAGCTCCAATCTTCTGACCTTCTTCACGAACTTCCTGTTCTTCTTCGGAATGTAACCTTCCTTGGTCACTCTCTCAAACTCTTCTTCCTTGAGTTCTGCCCACTCACCACACTCTGGAAAGTAAATCAAGTGCTTGTCGTTGACCTCTGAGTATTCGATGTAGCAGCCTTCGTCGCCATTTACATTCTCGCACTCGAACAAATCATAATCTACAACGCAGCGGACTGCTTCACCTCTGGTCATCTTCGGCGTCTCCTCTTTCTCTTTTTTGTCTTGGCTTTTATATTTAGTGGCTTTGTATCATCCAACCTAACACTAATCTTTTTTGCCTCCGGAGTCAAGATCGTTACATAATCTGCATATGCGTCGTCTTCATCGAGATCATACCCAAGCAAAACACCATGCCCAGACCAATCATCGGCTTTATTCTGGTGAAGATGCCATGTGACCACCCTTTCAGGTATTCGACCTAGAGGGCACGATGTGTTTAAGCCAGATGCCTCAACGTAATTGAACGGTGGTTTTAGTGAGTCAAAGTAGCTGGTCGTGACAGAAGAAATCGAAGGGGCTCGACAAGGCATGGTTCGAATCCATGGAGCGCTTTCGGTCCAGTTGTCTTGCTTTTCGTACTTCCACCCATTCAGCTTCTCCATTAGCTCCAGGTGGACTGGCTTCTCCCAGCTTACTGTTTCGGTGCTAGTGGAACGCTTTCTGAACCTGTACTTGACAATATCTCCTACTTTTGCTTTGGAGCTAGTCTCAATCCAGCCCCAAGGCTTTTGGATCCTTCCTATATATAGCGATCCGTCTTCATTTACAAAGTTCTCGTCACTCATCTCTCCTCCTTGCGGATAAGGCTGGACTTTCTCAGGATGTCGCTGATATCTTGGCACAGTGATAATCTATCTGTCTCGTCATCGCAACAGTACTGTTCGTTGTTTTCGAGCAACTGCCTGATTGTGATAAAGACTTTTTCGTAGTTGTCTCTTGCTTCTTGTGTTTGCTTTGTGTTCAGTTTATCCACTTCGAAGTATTCACTGACTGATTCAGTGCTTCCGTGGCCGGTGGTGATTACGACTTTTACGCCGCTGCCTTTTCTAGTCCTCTTTGAGATCATTAGGTACATCCCTTTCGTCTATTAGTTTGAAACTTTTGTATCTTCTTATTGTATCAGCATTCATTCCGTTTGTCAACAGAATATTATAGAAATCGTTCGGTAAGACACCGACGATCTTTCCTTTGATTCTCGTAGGTTTACCCATTGGAAAATCTCTTATATGAACTATGTCGCCCCTTTCAAACAAGTACATGGTATAGTAAATAGTTTGCTAATGGCGCAAGTGATGGTGGCTATTCTGAGATGCGGTACAAATAATACAGACAAACTAAGAAACAGGCCCAGCAAAGAAAGTATATTTCTTTTTCAGTCATGAAGATACCTTTTATCCTTCGGCATATACTCCACCTCGGAGCAGTGTTTCCAGAATGCGATGCCGTTTGATAGTAGCAATTTTATCTTTCCGGCCTCATTCGGACCTTCAATGATCATAGCTATCTTGCCCTCGTCTGCGACACGTCCAACTCTAACCAAGTCCCCAACCTTCATTCTCTCTCTCCAATAATCGCTGAATGGTGGTAGCAGACGGGCTGATAGGATTCAGCTCCGCCGACTAACACCTGCTCTGTGTCGGAGATAAGGCGTTTGGTATAGTAAGCATCACTATCACATTCCGAACACACAGCGGGACACACTTCGATGGTGGTCGCCCAGGGCATTATCTTTTGAACTTCTTCGAAAGACTCATAACCTGCTGAACGGGAAGACAACTGGAGCGTTGACACTAGAATAGTCTTACCTTGTTTGAACAAAGTAATGACCGCTTCGGCTGAACCTGGTATCATAAACAATTCGTCTACGGCTACCACCTCAGCCTCTTGCGCTCGTTCTAGTATGTCCGCTCCAGTGTTGACCCACATCGAAGTGTGCGACTGGCCCTTGTGGGTCACTACCTTCTCTTCAGAGTATCTCTTATCCACGCTTGGCTTGAACAACATAGTGTTTTTGTTTTGATACTGGTATCTCTCCAGTGCCGCCAACATCTTTGTTGTCTTGCCGCCAAACATTGGACCAGTAAATATCTTTAGTTTAGGTAGTTTCACTTTACATGTCCGTACTGAAGGTTCCGCCGGAGTGCTCGAAGCTTGCTGTCCAGCCGGTTAGGGAATAGATGTCTCCATCGCCTGCTTCGGCAGCCTTCTTCATGTTGCCGACAGTGGTTGTGAGTTCCGAAGATACTTCACATCGGCCTCGCTTGTGGTCATACTGGATTGTCTCGAAGTCAATCAGTTCGTCGCATTCGAAAGTCTTCTGTTTGATAACATCTGCAATGAATGTCTCAAACTCAAAGCTACCTCTCTCATACTCTTCGAGCAGGTCAGCATCTCTCATACTGTCCAGCGCCACCTCGCCTCCAAGCGCGGTGCGCACCTGCAAGTCCTTATCTGTGATAAGTTCTGCGATAGCATTTGCAGTGTTAGTCTCAAGCACTGCATCATCTTCTAATTCTCCTGTTGAGTGCCAGCCTTCATGACTGTCCTCATACTTTAGTGTGACGATTGTATCGTCAGTTACGTTTAGGTTATTGATGGTATCGATAATTGTTACAGACATTTTTTCTCCTTGTTATTGTTATGTCTTTCTGTTACTGTTGCTCTCAACATCAAGAGCGCCAATTCTTTCTTCTTACATTCTAGCATAATATCGTGGTCCTGTCCATAACTTTCTACAGGGTTTTTGATATAATCTGAATGAGCTTGTTTACGTATTTTCGGGTCGCCTTGTTCAAGTGCTCTTGACTCTGAGACGTGAACAACTGGCTTAAGCCAGGGAGGCCAGGTCTTGGCTGCGAGTTCGACTGCTTCTTGCTCCGTGAGTCCGCCGGTGCAGAATCGATGGTGATGGTAATCGAAAACAATGGGGATTCCAGTTTCGTGGTGAATGTAGTCATAGATCTCCTTTGTGCTCCACATGCTTTCCTTGTCGTCATTCTCCAAGGTGAAGCGTTTCTTGGTGTTCTCATCGAGGCCGCCAGGTCTGTGGAAGTTCTCGATGAAACGTTTTGCTGTTGTCTCCTTGTCGCCGTAAGTGCCGCCGACATGGATGTTGATTTTGTTGTAATGGCTTGGCTCGAACCCCATCATATCAAAGATGCGAGAGTGGTTGTTGAGTTCCTTGTA